>OJQX01000794.1_pt1 | contig 16358 bp, 20 predicted proteins | sample 1599031 | NCBI WGS metagenome assembly OJQX01 (sample SAMN03922513, study PRJEB24848) | human gut metagenome | isolation source: stool sample | host: Homo sapiens | place: Germany | collected 2010-02 | reverse complement strand
TTCCAATACCCCAACTCTATGCCTTGCAGATACAGGATGTATTCATAGAGCATTGTGTTGAGTTCGTTAGATTGGGGATGGTTAATGACTTGTGCCCCCTCACGGCTCCAGCACTCCGGCTTGAGGTAAACATTGGTCTTCAGGTAGATTTTCCTTTGATTTAAATAAGCTTCAACCTGTACAAGGGCCGTGCCCTGCCTGTTAAGTCTGTTCTGGCGGTTATATACAAGACGGTATCTGATTTTATCCATTTTTCCGCAAAGATGCTATTTAATGCACAAACGACAAAAAAATGGAGTGCAAATATTCCTGCCTTGCTATAATGATGGTGGTGGTTACAAAAAAAATGTCATAGTAGGATATGTTTTTATTATTGTTTTCGTAAACGGAGAATTTATTTATAAAAAAAATATCATTTAATAGGGATATTAAAGCAATAATTATATATTTGCATCGAAAAACTAAAATAACCTTTTTAATAAGCTAGTTTGTTAATCTGAAAATTTTAAAGACGTCAAAGACAAAATGATCAAATCGGACTTAAATCATTTTAAATACATCTTTATATTGAATCTATGAAAAAAGATCGACTGAAATTAGTAAGCGCGATGTTGCTTGTATCCGGACTTCCTGTTGGATATGTTCAGGCAGCATCTTATGCACCGGTTGCGGAAATTCACTCTGTACAGCAGGCAAATCCTTGTACGGGTATGGTTGTGGACCAGAACGGTGAGACCGTTATCGGTGCATCGGTTGTCGTTAAAGGTACAACCAATGGAACCATCACCGGCATTGACGGGGATTTTACTCTCAACAACGTAAAGACTGGTGATGTCATTCAAATCTCCTACATTGGCTATATTACCCAGGAAGTGGTATGGGAGGGGAGGACTCTTAATGTGACTCTGAGAGAGGACAGTCAGACATTGGAAGAAGTGGTGGTGGTTGGTTTCGGCTCTCAGAAAAAGGCCAACTTGACCGGTTCTGTGTCACAAGTGAAGATGGACGAAGTTTTGGGTAGTCGTCCTGTAGTGAATGCCATGAGTGCCCTACAAGGTACTATGCCGGGGTTACAGATAACTCCCAACGGTGATGCCAGCGGTCCCGGACAAGCCAAGAATTTCAATATCCGCGGTACAACTTCCATCAACGGTGGTTCTCCTTTGGTCTTGATTGACAACGTGCCGGGTGATATTGACATGCTAAATCCCGAAGACATCGAGAGCATATCCGTGCTGAAGGATGCGGCTTCTTCTGCGATCTATGGTGCACGTGCGGCTTTCGGTGTAATCTTGGTTACTACCAAGAAAGGCAGGAAGGGCGAGAAGTTCACTGTGAACTATAACAACAATTTTGGTTTTCAGAAATCCATCAATCGCCCTGAAATAGCTGACGGCCTGCAATGGATGCAAGCATATCTGGATGCGGAATTCAATTCCGGAAATTACTATACAGGACAAAGCATCCGTCTGTGGCAGCAGTATCTTGCCGAGTACAGAAAGAATCCGGGACAATTCCAGACAACGGGTGATGGCATTTACGTTAGTCCGGAAGACGGATTGCAGTATTATTTGAACGAAAAGAACGTGTATGACAACATGCTGGATGATTTCGGTTTCCTACAGACACATAATGCCTCTGTCAGCGGTGGTACCGAGCGTCTGCTTTATCGTATGTCCGTGGGCTATACTGATGAGCAAGGTACACTTGTGACTGATAAGGACCGTTTCAAACGCCTTGGTGGAAGTGCTTTCATTCAGGCGGACATCACTCCTTGGCTGGTCCAGTCAGTGGACATCCGTTATGCTCAGAGCGAAAAGAACATGCCGGTGACTTCCACCCGGACAGGTTTGTATGACATGCGACTCCCAAGCATCTATCCGGAAGGGACATTGACGGTGGGCGACGGCCGAGAATTGCCTACCAACACTCCCTACAATCTTTTGATGATGGCAACCGACAACAATACCATAACAGATAATGCGCGTATTTTGTCTAAAACCGTCTTGAAGCCACTCAAGGGCTGGGATATCGTGTTTGAATACACTTTTGACAAGAAGATGAGCAACAACCGCATCAACAGAGCCATGTATGAATATACGTCCGTAGAAAAAGCTGTCATGACCACGGCGGACAACTCCAGCCTGGAAACCAAGAATGCCACCACGGACTATAATGCCATCAATCTGTATAGTACCTACCGGCATACATGGAGCGAGAAACACAATTTCAGCATCATGGCAGGTTTCAACCAGGAGTCAAGCGATTATCGCTCCATCTATGCCAAATCCTTGGATATGATCAATGATAACTATCCTTCCCACAATACTGGCACAAATGAAACTAAGACTGTTACCGAAGAGCATTCCGAATATACGGTACGCGGTGCTTTTTATCGGCTGAATTATGACTACGAGGGTAAATATCTGTTCGAGACCAACGGTCGTTATGACGGTTCTTCCAAATTTCCTAAAAATGACCGTTTCGGCTTCTTCCCCTCCGTGTCCGTGGGATGGAATATTGCCCGGGAAACCTTTATGGAAAAGACACAAAGCTGGTTGGGAGAGCTGAAACTCCGTGCTTCCTGGGGACAGATCGGTAACCAGGCCATCAACCCCTATCAGTTTGTTCCTTTGATGGAATCCTACAAACCGGGATGGATTGTCAACGGTACCAAACCCACCTCGGTCAAGGCACCGGGATTGGCAAGCACCAACTTCACATGGGAAACCGTAGAAACCCTTGATTTCGGTTTCGACATTTCAGCATTGAACGGACGTCTGCAAGGTACTTTTGACTGGTATCGCCGGGATACCAAGGATATGTTGGCACCGGGATTCGAACTTCCGGCACCAATCGGTGCAGCCGCCCCGCTGCAAAACACCGCCGACCTCCGTACCAAAGGATGGGAATTGAATCTGAGCTGGCGTGACCGTATCGGTGATGTGGGATACAGCATCGGATTCAATCTCTATGACTCCAAGACAGAAGTGACCAAATACAATAATGAATCATATATCCTGTTTAAGAGTGACGGTTCAAATAACTATTATAACGGTTATGAAATCGGTACCATCTGGGGATATGAAACCGACGGCTTCTATACCGTTGACGACTTTACGGACACCCAGACCTGGCAGCTGAAGGAAGGCGTGATTTCAGTAGAAGGGGTAAATCCGCGCCCCGGTGACATCAAATACAAGAATCTGCGTGACGATGAGAACAGTACCAACCGAATTGACGGAGGTGACGGCACACTTGCCAACCCTGGCGACCGCAAGGTTATAGGTAACAGTGCCCTGCGTATGCAATACGGTATCAATCTTGGTGTCAACTACAAGGGATTTGACTTGAGCGTGTTGTTGCAAGGTGTGGGCAAACGCGATGTTTGGATCAATGACGCCCGTCGCTGGCCTTTCGCTTCCGGCAAATTCGGTCAGATTTTCAGTGACCAGCTTGACTACTGGAAACCGGTGGATCCTGCCAACGGCAACTGGGAGCCGGTAAATCCCAATCCTGAATTCTACCGCATATACGGTGAATTAAACAATGCAGGACATAACCAGCGTGCCCAGACTAAATACCTGTTGGACGGTTCCTATCTGCGCGTCAAGAACATCACCTTGAGCTATAGTTTTCCCAAATCCCTGCTAACTCCTGTCGGTCTCAATGGTTTGAAGGCGTTCGTCAGCTGCGAAAATCTGCACACTTTCCATCACCTGCCCGATGGATATGACCCCGAACGTCTTTCATGGAACTATCCGTTCTACCGTACAATTTCGTTTGGAATCAACGTAACCCTCTAAAGAACAGAATATAATGAAAAAAATAATATATACAGCATTAGTCGCTACAGGACTGACTTTGAGTGCCTGCAATGACAGTTTTATGGAACGTTATTCAGATACAAGTCTCACCGAAAATACAGTGTTCGGCAACTACAATACCTTCAAGACCTATGCATGGGGCCTGTATGAAGTGTTTACCAATGGAAACATTCTCCGCCGCATTGGCAGTGACGGGGCTTATGCAAGTTCCAGATCTTATTTCGGTGATGTCTATGCGGGGTACCTGATGGAAAGGCAAGGCGGTGGAAACCCGTATGCATTCCAGAATATCAGCAGCGTGGCATCCGGCAACGGATGGAGTTTCGGCTACATTCGCTCGGTCAACGTGATGCTGGCAAATATTGACAAATCGACAATGAGCGATGTAGAAAAAGAACATTGGCGTTCTGTGGGGTACTTCTTCCGTGCCTACTTCTATGCCGAACTGATAGCCCGCTTCGGCGATGTGCCTTGGGTGGATCATACATTGGCAGAAGATGATACTGAAATAGCCTTGGGTAAACGTACCCCGCGCAAAACTGTGGCGGACAATGTACTCAAGGATTTAATTTATGCTGAAGAACATATCAAACCTGACGGTGACGGCGACAATACCATCAATACCAATGTGGTGAGGGCCTTGATTTCACGGTTTTCCCTGTTTGAAGGCACGTGGCGCAAATACCACAATTTGGGTGACTATGACAGGTATTTTGACGTATGTGTAGAATATTCTGGAAGGCTGATGACAGCAGTTCCCGACTTGCATACCGATTGGGGTGAAATGCTGACTTCTAATCTTGCCGGAATGAAAGGCATCCTCCTCTATAAGGAATATGTACCGTCTGAAGAGAACAATTATGCCATGCATTTGGTGGAACGTACTTCCACCCATAACATTGAAATGCCCCAGCACATCATTGATATGTACCTTTGTTCCGACGGCAAGCCTGTCAGCACCAGCGGGAAGTATGAATGGGGAAAGACCGACAAGACCATGTACTCCACTTTCCGCAATCGGGACCGCCGTTTGCTGGAAACCGTGGCTCCTCCTTATCAGGTAGTCAATCATGGCAATACAAGCTGGGATTATGTGGACGGTAAACGGGAATATATGGATCTGTTGGGAGTTACCAGAATGACTGGTTATGGCGGCGGCAACGGTGAGGCTGGCAAACACAAAGTGTTCCCCATGATGAATTGGGCGGGAAACATTCTCCATGTAGTCCCCCATTTCTTTACCAATCAGGATGGTGTGGGGTTCTGCGTAGCTAAAAGCGGAAATTATGTATGGAGACTCTACAACGTATGGGACAGTTCACTGGAAAACAAAGCGGATGCTGACATGCCCATCTTTAAAATTGATGAGGTGTTGCTGAATTATGCGGAAGCCAAATATGAAAAAGGTGAGTTCGACAACAATGTAGCTGACATGACCATCAACAAGCTGAGAAGGCAATTTGCAAAAATTGCAGATATGGATGTGGATGCCATCAACAGCAGTTTTGACCCCAACCGTGATCCGGATGTGGATCCGGTCTTGTGGGAAATCCGCCGAGAACGTATGGTTGAGCTGATGGGGGAAGGTTTTGGTTTCTATGATGTGCGCCGGTGGAAGAAAGCCGAATGGTTTGTTAACAAAGTGGCTTATGGACAATGGGCTACTAAGGAACAAATTGGAGAGAGCGGAACTTTCATTGATCTTAATACAGGTCTGGCAACTACCGACAAGGAACAGAAAGAAGGATACATCTATATGTATAACGATCCTGTAAAAGCAGGCAAGGGCTGGCTGGATAAATACTATTTGTACCAAATTCCAACCAATGAAATTGCGCTGAACCCGAATTTGCTTCCCAATAATCCGGGATGGTAAAATAATAGGATTTAGATTAATGACTTTGTGAATGTGTCAAAATGGAGGGCACTGAAAAAGTGATCTCTATTTTGACACATTCTTTGTCTTAATTTGAAATGAGTCCGTAATTTGCTAAGGCTATGCAAAATCTCATATTGAATGTCACCTTTTATTCATTATGCTCATGGCATTGATGATGCTCATGCGATGAACAACCTATACCTGAATCTGCTATTTTTCCGTTCAGATAGTCCGTTGCGACATTCAAAATATTTCCGGAACATCCTCTTATCACTTTAATATGGTGGGCTGTAAGTACATTCAAAGCACCTTGTCCCATATTTCCAGCCAGCATGACACTGACCCCCATACCTTCCAGTTCACCGGCTATATTGGACTTGCAGCCACATCCTTGTGGCGACGGAATGGTTTCACTGCTCAGAATCTGGTTGTCTTGTCCTACTGTCAGAATTGTATAATACTCACAATGACCGAAATGGTTATCAATTACATTGTCTCTGGTAGGAATTGCAATTTTCATCATAATCTTATTCTTATTAATGTTAATATTACTGGTGTGGATGTCTTCGGAAAGACATACCGGACATACTGTCTTACGGATTTTGAGTGCCGGATTGATATTGTTGAACAAGAAACCACATGATCCGCAGCGGAACCATTCACTGTTGGTATATGACACGCCTCCTTCTATCATTATTGCGGTACCACAGACGAATGCCTTGGCTATCTTTTGCCTTGCACTGGTATATATTCGGCTGAGGGTAGGGCGTGACACACCCATTGAGATGGAGGCTTCCTGCTGGGTTTTCATTTCATAATCACACAGGCGTATTGTTTCATATTCTTCGAAATGCAGGAATATTGTTTCTTCACAACTATTGTTGGAAATGACAGGTCTGAATCCGGCAACAGAAGGCATATTGTTAACTTTGCGTATATTTTTTGGACGTGGTGACATTGCATGTTTATTGTTTCTTTCTGCAAAGATAATGAACAAATGTTCAAAATAAAAAAAGGAAAACTTTTTTTAAGTTACAAATAAAAATACACCCTCACTTTCGCAAGTAAAGGTGTATATACTCATAAAAAACTAATCAGTGAAAAAATGTATTAATGAAAAAGATGCCACGATTCATCACGAACAATAGCATCAGGAATGATTATCAGTAAACGCCTTTACTGATTCTGAATTAAGTTTAATTTAATAAAGCTACCACAAAAGTATATATAAATCTAGTCTTGTCAAAATTAGAAACTGACGTACGATATAAAAAAGGCAGGATTCACCAACCCTGCCCAATTCCATACACAAACATTTTGATTAATTAAAATGCCTCACGGCATTCAAAAAAATAATAAATGAAAAAACGCATTATTAGTTGTATGTACAAAGCTATAACAAATATTTTAAAAAGAATCATTATACGAAAAAAATGAACAGAATAAGCTATATATAGACCATATATATTTAAAACAATATTGCAATACAAAGGTCATTGAACAAAAAAACACTTCTGCTTTCACAAGTAGAAGTGTATATAATCTTGCTTAAAATTAGCAATGTTATAAAAAAACATCTTTCAGATGCTACAATCTATCACAAACAATAGCATCTTTTTAAAATGTTGAATCGCTATTCAACCTCATGATCTAACATTTCTGTATACAAATGTACATATTAGTAATAATATGAACAATTGGCTTAACGTTGTTTAATGTTTCAATAAAAAACACTTTCACAACATGATCAAACTATATAATAAAAACAAAATATCAATGGCGTTGAAATGATTTTATTTCGTATCTTTGTAGGCAAAGAAGGCTAAATCTCTTATAAATAAAGTTTGTTTATATAGCTTTGAGATTTTTTACCCTAGTTTATTGAACTTTTCTTAAAGCAGCCATCCGAGATGAATGGCTGCTTTTTATATTATAGATCTGATTTTTCAATACTATTTTATTGATATTTATTCCTTTCCAGTTTTGACTGTTTTATCTCACAGCAAAAATTAAATTATCTTTGTACCATTAAAAAACAAAGTTGAGAACATGAATAAAGCTGAACTAATAGAGGAAATTAAAAAGGTCTGTAAAGTGCAGAATGACATTGAAATAGATATGGTAGTAACAGGAGAAGACTGGTCCTTTGATGCGAAGTATGTTTTTCTTGGCGAGAGTGGGACGTATGTAACAGACACCTTATATCTACTAAACATAGATGAACTCGATACTGATTCATTGAGCAGGATATATGAAAAAATAGCTTCAAAATGAGTTTTTTCTTATTATAACCTCAACGAAATAGAAAGTGGATATTACATACCGTCTAACAATATCTTGGATTACTAAAAGATAGTATATTTGCTATTTTTAATAAGAGAATATTTGCGCAAAAATAGTAAATATACTATCTTTGTATCGCTAAACCAAAGAACATCGATCTATGAAAGTAGTGAAAGTTTCAAGAATCATCCAAGTCTTGGAGAAAAACGGATGGTATCTGGCTCATCATGATGGGACAAGCCACCGCCAATTCAGGCATCCCGACAAACCGGGTAAGGTGACAGTCAACGGGAAACTGTCTGAGGACCGATGGGGTGATTTGTTGAAGAGCATTGAAAAGCAATCGGGGCTGAAGTTTTGACTTCACCCTGAGAGCTTGCTCTCGTTGGTTTGCAAAAGCGGCATTAAAGCCGCTTTTTATAAAGAATATAAACATTATTATATATTGGGATGGAAAAAGTAATAATGAAAACAAGTTATGGTGACACCGGCTATTGCTGTATGTGTGAACTACTTCCGGGATGGACTGCTTCATCAGGAAAGGATTTTAAGAAGTTTGATTCTTACGTGAGGGAGAGTATAGATTTTTATTTGGACTGTGCCCGTAAGGATGGGGATGGATATCCTTCCGTATTTGACAGTGAGTATGAGATTGAATATGAGTTTGATATTCGGGCTTTGTTGAACTATTACCAGCATTTGTTACCCTTTTCCGGATTACAGGATATAACTGGAATCAATCAGAAGCAACTGGCTCATTATGCTGCCGGTCGGCAGCGTCCGAGACCTAAAAGAGCTAAATATATAGAAACATGTATCCATAATTTTGCAGACGAACTTAAAAAGGTCAATGTTTGGGTTTAGCAACTTATTGACTTGTTGATAAAGCCGTTCCTATTCAGTTGATGGAACGGCTTTTATTTTGACATAAAATAAGCCATAACCCCGATCTGGAAAAACTGATAGGTACGGCTACAGCTGATAAGAATGGATTAATGAGTAACTGATATAGCAAGAGGAAAAGGTCTGATTATTGACTATAAAGCTGATTCTAATGGTTTATATACTTCTTCTTCGTTGATAGAAATATATGTCTATTCAGGAGCTAACACTGCATTTTATAGAGTGATGTCAATACCTATTGGATCTAAAAACATAGAAATAAAATATATGGGGGTGCATTGGTGCGATTTTAAATATGCAGATAGTAAATTGTATGTGTTACCTAAGTCGGATGATTCTTCCATCTCGTATAAGGTATCATTAGTTAGAAGTACAAGACCGATTTTCTCAACAATAGACCTTTCTGATTTTTCCAATATTACAGGTGAAATAATAACACCTACACCTGATTAATCCACTTCTAGGATGGGGGTCAGAACAGCGTAGTCTAAAAAAGCAGCTATCCATCACGGGCAACTGTTTAAAAATGGTTTAAAAATTCTATAAACCCTATAAGTAAAGTCATTTATGAGAGAGTCTGTATTTCCTTACAAAGATAGCGATAATAAAATCAAATGCTACTAAGACATTGTTTTTTATTTAGATCTTATTGAAAACAATCACATTTATAAATAATTGCAAAAATCTCATATTGTTATAGGTTTTCTATAATAGCCTTGTTTTTATTGGTCAAAATACATATTTTTGTACTAGATTGTTTTAAAAGATAGCACTTAGCGAAGTACTGACATAAATAGTTTGTTAGATTTGTAAAAAAAGACGGTTGTTCGCGAGGATAACCGTCTTTCTTTGTACGCCCAGCATGGGCATACTAAAATTCCCGGTAATCTTCTCAGACAACCGGGAAAATTAAATCATGCTGACAAATAAATAACAGGACAGTAAGATTGAACAATTTGGTAAATATAGATCGCACTTTTTTATAGGACTTTTAATATGGCGGAGGGATCATAAATAAATCCGTTGACAGTCCTAAAAAGTGATGGACAAAAATAGTAAAATAAACCATATTGACAATGCGTTTTGATCTTTAACTTTCTCAGAAAAGACAGTAACAGTAAAAAAATAAAGAAATAGGATGAATCATTTATTCTATAACAATTAAACAATAGATATTAGCGAACGTAAAGAAAACAAGACTAAAGAGAGAAAAGAATCCACTTTGCCTGAACAAATTGGTTTTGTCTGTGTTTGTATTACCGTTTTGCTTTTTATCATGTTGGTGGTACAAAAAATTGGTACAACAGCAATTCCACATCATAAGACTTCAAATTTATAAATTGGACTGCCCCGGTTCGTGATGAGTCGGGACAGTTATTTAAATACAATATTCTAATCGAATTATATATTCGACTGTATAAATTGAAACATCTTCTGTCCCAAGTAGTAAAATTTTTAGCCAATAAAAAAATACACCCCCACTTTCGCAAGTAAAGGTGTATAAATCACAAATATATATGTATGTTTTTACCTAAAAAGATGCCATTATTTATCACGAACGATAGCATCTAGACATTTTTATCAGTAAACTCTTTTAGTGATTTAGAATAATGTTTAATTCAATATAGATGCTACAAAGTTATATATAAATTTTGTTTTGCCCAAATTATTATGTAGTTGAAGTACGGTATCAAAAAGGCAGGATTCGCCAATCCTGCCCAATTCCATACACAAATCTTTTTATTAATTAAAATACCTCACGGCATTCAAAAATTAATAAATGAAAAAAACATTATTAGTTGTATATGCAAAGCTACAATAAATATTAAAAAAAGAACCATTATACGAAAAAAATAACAGAATAAACTATATACAGACCAACATACAACATATTTGTAATATAGGGGCATTGGTATTCTGAGAAAACAAAAGAAAGGCGCACGACTGGCAGACCCCCCCAAAGGGTATGTTATCGGTGCTATCAAGAGAAAAATTAAAGAAAAAAATGATTTAAATCAAAAAAATGGATAGCACAAAACAATAAGACACAAAAACAGTATAATAAATTTCAAACATCAAGTATATTTGCGTTGATTTTTAAAATTTATCTGTTATGAAAAGATTTTATTTACTTTTTGTTAATCTATTTATCGTAAGTGGATTTATTTTTACTTCATGTAGTAATTCTGATGCAGAAGCCCAAGATCCAAATTCAGCAAATTTGAAAACTGAAAAATACAGTCTTTCTAATTGCCCAGATTCTTTAGATGTTTCTGAGCTATTTAATGGGTACAAGAACATCACAAGAAGCATTAGTGAAACATCTCACGACTATACAAACTTTGACTTTTCATCTTCGTTTTTATTAAACATCGAAGAAAAAGAAGGGAATGTATATATTATACCAGCCACAGAGCCAAACAACGAAGGAGAATATCTTATAGGTGTCGGTTCTAGCAAAGAACTAGCGTACCTATTGTACTACAAAAAATCAAGTTCTAATGAATACACTCTTTACAACGAAAACAAAGAGCCTTTATTTACAGCATCTTATAATGGAGAAAACAAATTAGCTATTGTTACCCATGTTTATGGAAATGATGTACCGACAATACCTGTATCAAGAGTAAGAGGAGGATGGTTTACCGCTGCATGTTCTGTAGCTATATCAGCAGGGTGCTATGGATTAAGTGCAATTGGAGCAGTTCCAAGCGGTGGAGCTTCATTAGGACTTATGGCTTGTTCAACAATGATATGTCTTGCCCTTTGTTAACTATGATGCATTTTACATACAAATACATAAGCATTGCAATAATTTTATTATTTGCCGGCACATCATTTTTAGCCGCTATATCGCACAATGAGCATGTTTGGTATGCATATATGATTCCATGTATACTAAGTGGATTTATTCTAACGAAACGTGCAAAAAAAATAACTTTTAGCAAGGAATTCCTTTTAGTTGAAGGATTGTGTAAAAATGAATTTTTCTATTTCAAGGACGTTCGTAGATTCGAAACATTTAAAGATGTTTTTTTCTACGGAAAGACATTAGGAATTAATGTTTACTTTAGAAATGGAAGTCTAAAAAAAATCTACATAGGAACACTAGAAGCATCATGTATACCAAAGTTGAATAATTTATTGAATAGCAAATTATAATAAACAAAAAAGCGGAGAGTAGTATTCTCCGCTTTTTTGTTTATCCATTTCTTGAAAATACTCATAATATCTCTTGTAGTTATCCTGTCCTTGGAAAGTTGGGAAGCGTCTTCAGCTTTATGAGCCTGTTTCTATCTTAGATTGAAGGACAAAACCGCATCCCCAATTTTATGGAGTTCTTGGAAGAATTGAAGAAAGGTGCACGACTAGCAGAAAATCCTAAAGGATATGTTATTGGGGCTATCAAGAGGAAACTCAAAGAAATTTAGTTTATAATCAAAAAGAGGAAATAAGTTACACTTTAAAATAAAAAATAAGAGGTAATTAATATATGTATATATATTTATTGTTTATTTCTAAGAAAATATTTATATTTGGGGGGTATTAATCCCTAAATCATACCGTTATGAAAAGTCATATTAAATACGGGCTTATTACAACGTGCTGTTGGAATGTTTTGTTACTATTTGCCTTTATCATCAGAGCCGACATAAAGGAAGTATCAATATTTTACTTCTTTGATGATGGTATGGGAGGCATAGCAATGACAATGCTCTTTATAGCATGGGCTTTGATATGGTTTGGTATTGGCTCTCACACAAGGAAAGATTATCTTATCAAACAGCAGTCATACAAAGATATGTTTCCCGACATTGATAATCAGGTCTTGCATAAAGCTTTTATAAGCTATTATTTTTCAAGACACGCAAAAATGCTCTCTATAGTTTTTGCCAGTGCCATTCCGTGGTATGTGATAGGTTATGTAAGAGAGTCTTTTAACATAACAGATTTTGCTGTTATAGTACCACTGATGTTTTTATCAATTATTTGTTTTTGGTTCTACAAGCGCTACAAACTCACATAAAATAATGGTTATGAAAAAAAACTTGCTTTTTATTCTATTCTTAGCTATGCCTATAACCCTTATAGGCATAAGCATTTACAACAAAGATATTGAACGTATAGAAAGAGCTTTCTACTTTTTGCTGTCAATATGTGGAGCATATATTATGTCTTCTTTGAAAGAAGCTAAAAATATAAAGATCAGCAAGAAGACGAAAAGAATTATTATATTCTCATTCATTGGAGCTCTCTTTTTTATTTTTGTATCTTTCTTCCTAGATAGCATCTATTTAGGCTGCATTATAGCATCAATGATTGCTATATATCCATTCTCTCTGATATATAAAGAACAAAAATCTTAAAAAAAGAAACAGGAGGATTCTACCTCCTGTTTCTTTTTTCTTTCAATTCGCTGTTTTTTTAGTGTCTAACTGCATTTCTTGAAAATACTCATAATACATCTTGTAGTTATCCCTGTCCTTGGCTGCATCCACCCATAGGTAACACATCAGACAAGCGAACAATAGGGAGAAAACAGCACAAAGGATTGAGTACATTGAAACTTTCTTGTCCACATAGCTGCCGTTTTTCATTCTGTTCCCCTGCCGTTCAAACTCTGCCAATACGTTTTTTAGGCGATTCTCGGCACTTTCAAGGCTTCCCCTGTTCATTAATCTCTACTACAGAGAACAACGTAATTAACTATTGATTAACTTTATGGCAGTTAAATTAAATCGAATGGCTTATGAAAAGATTTTTATTAGGCAGCACATCATTATGTGTTATGTTATTTATGATCTCCTGTTCTACTATTATTACATCACGTTCTGATGAAGTGGAATTGCCTGTTGAAGACCTTCTTGAAACAAACATTTCATCTGAGAATACCTATAATAACTTCTTAAAATCTCTAGAAGGATTCGTTACTCGTGATACAAAGGTTTACAATTATCCTGATTATTTCGGTGGATGTTTTACAAACGACAACGGGATTTGTGTCTTTCAAATCGTTTCCAACCTAAATAATACGGAAATCATAAACGATTTGAGAAAGAGAACCCAAAGCAATAACTTCTCTATTCAAGAATGCGAGTATTCATATTCAGAACTCAATGCACTTCTTTCTAATATTAAAGAAAAACTATTCGACAAGAGCTTCTATGAAACAAGAGAAAAGTTAAAATGGTATGGATGTTATTTAGATACTGAAAGCAATAGGATTGTTGTAAGGTTAGGTGAATGTACAGACGAATACATTGCAAAATTTAAAAATATTGTTTCCAACTCCCCTATGATTAAATTTATAGAAGGAGGGAAAAATATTATCACTATCCCTTCGAAAAAGAAATAATGCCTCCGTTACTTCCCGATGAAGCGACTAAGGCACAAGAAACATTTAGGCTTGGTGATAGATTTTATGTAGAAGAACATGGGGCTGGTTCTGGGAGGACTGATTGGTACGGCTACGGCTAGCAAAAACGGATTGGTGCCTTATTATGCCGGAGGGGTTTTGTCTTTTCAGTATGGTGTTAAGGTCAGTTTGGGAAGTATATATAGACCATTTACTTGTACAATATCAACTTACGAGAATGCAGCTAATACATTTATTATTGCTCATATAAACATAACAGGTGGCAGTTGTGCAAAAGCTTTATCTCGTGTAGGTACTGTTAAGATTAAATATAGTGCATCAACTAAAAATATTTATATTTATAACACAACTGGGGATCCGATAGCATTGCAGAGGCTACTTAACAGTGTTGGTAGAGAAGTGACAGGATTTTCCCAAATTTCTTCAGAGCCGACCGAATCTGATTTAGTAGATATACCAATCAACGCATTATGATTTACTGACTGGTTTAAATGGAGAAAATTTAACGGAACGGAGCTTTAAACTCCCTTCTGGGAGAACTGATTGGTACAGCTACGGGCAATAAAAGCGGATTAATGTCGGTCGAAGATAAAAAAAGACTGGGAAGACGTTTTTTTAAAGGATACACAAAATTAGTTGAAAGTAAATATTGGTACAATCATTATGTCGCATTGATATTTGGCGCTTCTCCTGCATCCAATCTTGGATCATTAATAGCTATAGACTGGAAAGGAAATGAACTAATATCTGTTACTAGATTTTTTGGCAACAACGACAATGTTAAATTGTATCTTGGCAGTAATCCAGAAACAAATATGTATGAGTTATGGTTAGGCTTGATAGGTCTAGACGGAGATGGATCAGAATTTATTATTCAATCAAGAGAATCGATAGACCTAGATAGTAAAACAGTTGAAACACTTCCCTCTTATTTGAAAGTAATCTCTATATCTTGACAAAAAAATAACGATTTTTCAGAGCTGGGAGAACTCATCGGAATAAATGATACGTGGATAAGAAGACGGTTTGCAATAAAAGACTGCAACACAGCTATAGCCGGAGCTTATAATGTGGACGATTCCACAACCAATAACTTCCCTACAGGAGCATATAAGTTTGGAACGTTACTTGTGGCAAACTCTGGCTTTTTTGGATCTCAGTATTTTGTTCCTGACAATTTTAATGTAGATCCATACATATATATTCGGTCTATTGGTAACAATGGAAATACTTTCAATCAATGGGCTAAAATTAAAGTAACAATTATAACATAGATATTCTTCATGGAACGACCTGGGAGAACTTTTGCCACTTTCGACAAATACTAATAAGGGATTAACAAGGAGAACAGCATATTTTGATTTAATTCAAGGCAAATTATACAAGATAGCATATAAAGAGGAACTACATGTATATAAGCCTGTAATATGCTTACTATATGTGCTAAGAAGTGGAATATCGTCTTGCTATGTAGCTTCATTAAGTGGGTATCGTAATGGAGTTTCCCATTTAAAATTGATATGTGGAAATAATATCCAATTTAAGCTGTATCAAAAGTTGAATAGCGCTAATTATTTTGACTTCATGCTGGAATGCCCTGATAATTCAGCTGGCATTATGGAGATAAAAGCCATGATTGATTTAACGGTTGTTGAAACGACAGAACCATTAAGTGATTGGCAACAAATAGCAACAGAATAATAGCATAAGTTGAGAGCTGGGAGAACTTATCGGCACAGTAACAGCCAATAAGGATGGATTAATGTCTAAAAATGGTTTCCTTGAAAGAAGCAAGGGCAATACATTAGACTTTAATGATTATACGATTTCAGGTGTGTGGGTATTTTCTGATACGGGCTTTATTAATGGACCATCAGTGTATAGAGGGGGGATTTTATTAGTTTTTAAAACAGCTAATGGGAATATATTGCAAATCTGTTGCGATTATACTAATTCTATTTTTATACGTATTCATTGGGGAGAATGGAAATCTTGGGCACGAATCACAACAGTGATGATATAATTTCCCCACTTCTGGGAGAACTGATTGGTGTTGCTACAGCCAAGAAAGATGGACTAATGCCTATGG
>OJQX01000743.1_pt1 | contig 17156 bp, 10 predicted proteins | sample 1599031 | NCBI WGS metagenome assembly OJQX01 (sample SAMN03922513, study PRJEB24848) | human gut metagenome | isolation source: stool sample | host: Homo sapiens | place: Germany | collected 2010-02 | reverse complement strand
TTCCGTCACTGTTTGCGGAGTTTGACCGCCAATCAGTATATCTCCTTTCCGAGGCGTTTTATCATTTTCAATTGGAAGCTTGCTTTTCGAAATATGATAGAGAAAATGTTGTAAGAGTTGCGCTGATGTCTTAGTATCTGGCATCTTGTCCTGCACAATGATACGAGCATTACTCTTTCCATCTTTTACTAGTGTTACTTGTGCTGAAACGGCACCACACACCACCAGCAAAACAGATAATAACCAATGTTTCATGTTTGTTAGAATTTAAGTTTATACGAGCATTTATTATAATACAGTTCAGGAGAATGAAGTTCTAAAAAATTATGAATACTTTAACATATAAAGAAAAAGGATATGCCACAATGGACATATCCTTCTCTTTCATATAAATTATTTGTCTAGCACATTTTATTTATCAAATCTGATATTATGTTCCCACTTCTGAAGAGCTCCATTAGAAGTTGCATCATGCCCATTTCCTGTTGCATCTCTAAAGGCAGTACCATCTCCTTCATCCATTGGCCAGAGGGCAATCAAATTTGGATTCTTTGGATTAACTTCAAAGTACATATTGTTTGCAATTTCCGATTCAGTACGAGCAACTTTCCAAAAGCGAACCTGACTCATAGTACAGTTATTTTGGAAATAGCTACCACTATCAACTATCTTCATATAATCAATACGTACATTTCCACCTTTTGGTGCAGGAGGATCGAAGAATGTTTCTTGTTTTCCGTTTTTATAAATGGTGAGTGTTGTTCCGTTGTAAACGAAAGCCCAATGATACCAAGTATTTACCTCCAAATCACTGGCAGTTTGTTTCTGCCCTCCTAAAGTTTTTATCTGCAGATAATTATAAGGTTTATTGGCATCTCCAAAACGAATATAAATTTCATGGTCACCACTACCCGAAGTGAAAATAGCCTGATTATTCTTTTTGTAGCCATCCATACGTACCCATGCTTCCAATGTCCATGCATCTACCGTAATTCCCCAGTCTGTTGCCGGCAAGGTCGATACATTTCCGGCATTACCACGCAATACAGGAGCAGAAACATTCAAAGGTTTAGCCAATACATAAATGAATTTGCTTTGAGCTTTTGATTTCGTAACATCACCTTTGATAACATTTCCCAATGCAAGGGGAATAGCATAAGTAATACCATTCGTTGCAAAATCATTCACATGAAGCCGATAATTGGCACTAATTTCACCTGCCGGAATCGTAACCGTAGCATTCTGTGGAAGCATGTTTGCAGGCAGAACTTCATATTCTGTACCACTGATCGTATTGTATTCGGTCAGTAATTCGGGAACAAATTGAATTTCAACCTCTACATCTTCCGTAACCTTTTGAGCTAAACGTACCACAACATTAATGTCTGCACCATCATCCATAGTGATAGTAGCAGCAGTGGCTATATCAGCTGCATCTGTTATATAAAGACTGTTTGTCTGCGCCTTGTATTCAGCATTTTCACATCCCATAAAAAAGACTGTTGAGAATGCGATCATAAGACTTGATAAATAGATATATTTCATAATTTTCATTCTTATAAAATTCGTTTAACCATTATTCTTCATTCGCAGTAGCATTCATACGGCTATAGAAATTCTTGTATATGTTCGTAATGCCTTGACGCAGAAAATAGTATTCCGGTGAACCATCATAATCACCCTTACCCTGTGCATAATCAAAGCCTACACGATAAAGCCCGCATCCACCAATCAACTGATCTATTTCATACGATTTTCCACCGGTGGTATACGTTGTTTTATATACATAATTTGACATGCCGAGGAACCCTCCCCCTGTATTTGCATACGATTCAAAGTTTTCAGTGGCTATGGTTCTACGAACGATTTCATCCGGAGTAATAATTCCCTGCTGAATCCAATCGCTCATATCGTCAAGAACCCCTTTCATTCTGTAGTCTGCCATTCCGCCATAAGCCTGCAATACAAAATAATCTACATAATATGACAGCCATTCCTTATCCATACCTGTTCGAATACCGACCTCACCGTCAATCAAGAAGAGAAGGCGTTTTTCCGGCATAGCGCGATCTCCACGATCACGGTTGGGATCCATTGCTCCATGTCCAAACCAGTAGGAAAGTTCCTCTACAAATATAGTTCTCTGAACTTTATTTGACCAGAGCGGACCTACTCCCATTCCACCACCAGGTTCATAATCCCAGTCATAACCATCATATCCACATTCAAGGCAAGCCTTGTAAATATCCTCGGCATAGGCTTTGATTGCAGGTCTCACTTTTTCCGGATCACTACTGGTTCCGGCTTCGTGATAAATTTCTTTATCAGGAAGATCATCACCAATGTTTTGAGAAAAGAGAGTAACGACAACCTTTGTTCCTTTCACTTTTTGCACATATTCCATATCAGCTTTTCGTTCCGGAGTTAAATCAAATTTAGGATGACCACCCCAGTTGGACGCAATGGTGATAGAATCAGGCAAACCTCTTAAGCTATTTTCACCTGTAGGAGAAGTCCCTGTCCAGTTGTCGAACCATACAAACACTTGCGGAAGTCCCGGTGTCTCTTTCCATTCACGCAAAGCAGCATAATATTCATCTGTTTTAGTTGTTTGATTCAAATCTATGTCATTAATAGATTCCACATCCGTACATCCAACAAAGAATGTCGCAGCAAATGCAAATCCTAACATTTTCTTTATATGTTTCATATTCTATGTTTTATCAGGTTAAAAATCAGTTCTTTTTCGCCCACCATAAATCTGTAGATCCGGTGTCCGGACCACCTAACATAGTTGCAATAGCAGCTTCTACATTGGCAGAGTTACTGGATTTTTCTGTTGTAGGATATGGCAAGCGGCGTACCATGCGTTTGCTATCAATATCACCGATATAACCGGCAGAACTTAGATTGTCACGTGCAGTAAATAATTCGGGATAGCCGGTACGACGATAATCACACCAAGCTTCGATTCCCATCGGATAGTTGGCAATCCATTTTTGGGTAATAATCTTTTGAAGTTTATTAGTTCCATCTCCCCATGCAACACTGGGCACGCTGGTAAATGAGATATTGTTCTTTGAATTCAATCGATCTGTGTAACCTTGTGGAACAACAGTGCTTGAAAGATAATCACCAATCTCTACACCATATTGACTCATTGACATTTGAATACCTTGTTCGTAATAGCTTTTGGCCGCTGCGTCTCCACCAGCAATCCATCCTTGCAGAGCAGCTTCAGCTTTCAAGAAATAAGTCTCCGCTGCATAGAAAACAGGCATAGGCGAATCTGCTGTAAAAGCAGGTTTAGAATATCTTGCTGCGCTACCCTCTACGGCTTTGCTTGTATCACTAATACCCATACGTACTCCACGGTAGTCTCTGTATGAAGTCGCAGTACTCATATACTTACTGATGCGCGGATCACTATATCCGGTCATATATGCGGAAAGTGTTGCGTTAATAGCCAAGTCACCCCAGCCGGAAGCAATCTCAAATGGATTGTATGGCATAGCGGGGAAGAAAGCATTATCTCCATTAGACTCTATAACTCCTCCCTCAATTGCTTCAGCCATGATTTGTTTGGCATATTCCGTGTCTTCAGTATTAGAAGCGATACGTACTGCCATACGAAGTTTCAAAGAGTTGGCATACTTAATCCATTTGCTGAAATCACCATTGTATATGATATCATATTCAGCAACCGGAACCTCTTTTCCTGCATTCTCCTGCACAAAAGCAGAAAGTACCTCAATACTACGTGTCAAATCACTAATCATATTATGATAGAGTGTTTTTACGTCGTCATATGCTACTTGAAATTCTCCTTTTCCCATTTCAGAGTAAGGAATAGGTCCATAGATATCGGCTACGCGAATCATTACGCCTACTCTAAGAATAGACGCCCATGCATAGATGTATCCAGACCCTCCTGTTGACTCTTTGACTGTTTGAAAATTCGGATAAAATTCAGTAAACATATCTTTGTAAGGAACAGATACCCAGTCTGCACTGGGATTAAATGTTCCGAAATTAGTGCCATTCCAGGGAGCAGTTGTAGCAAAATAACCTCCATATTGCCCCACCATTTGTTCGGTGTGCTGGCTGTTATTTTCCTGACAGGCATTCAATAAGCGAGTCATAGCCACAAACAATGTACCTACCCGCTCGGTTGGAGTCATATTTTCGGGATACAAGTCCGTTGGATGCGTGTTTAATTCGTCAAAGTTCCCGGTACACGAAGTGAACAGCAGAGTAGTTGTAAAAGCTGCTGCGCTTACTGTTTTGATTATATTGAATCTTTTCATTATTCGTTCCTTTATTAGAATTGTACTTTTACACTAAATCCCATGTTTCTCAAGCTAGGTTGCATGAAGTAATCCACACCAGTATAGAAAGTGCTGGAAGATGATGCAACCAATTCCGGATCAAACGGTGCTTTACAATAGATCATAGCCAGATTGTTTCCAATTAAACCTAATGTCACATCAGCAATGTTATACAGCCATTTCTTAGGAAGCGTATATTCGAGGCTGACTTCCTGCAGGCGGATATTCGTTGCATTGTATACATAGTGATCTCCCTCACCGGTACCAGCTGCTACTATACCCAGATAGTCTTTAGCAGACACATTTCTGTCGTTGATTGTTACTCCTCCAGCTTGGCGAAGTTGTGCGCTATATTCTGAAACGCCACAACGATCAAGGAATGCCTGCGTATTGGATACAACTAAACCACCAAAACGACCACTTAACAATACATTCAAACGTACTCCTTTATAAGTGAATGAATTTCTCCATCCTAAATTAACTTTCGGAAGCAGTGAGCCAATTTTCTTGTATTCAGTTTCTACCATGCTTGGCAAACCTGTTTTAGCATCCAGATAGATATAACCGTTGTTGTCGCGTTTGAAATCACGGTTGATGTATAAATCTCCCATAGAACCGCCTTCTGTCAGACGTACTACTGGTGAAGTTGAACCTCCTAATCTGGCTTTATCCACATAAGGCATTTCAATGGGTTCACCAGTTATTCTGTTGGTTACACCATCTGCGAGTCTTTTAATCTTATTCTTGTTATAAGTAAAAGTAAAGTTAGTAGACCAGCCGAAATCACGCCATTCATTATTATATCCTAAAGCCATTTCGATACCTTGATTCTGTACACTACCAGCTTGAATATTAACAGCGGTATATCCGGCACTTGCAGGAAGAGGTGCTGCAAACGTTTGGTTACGTGTATCTGAATTATAATAAGTAATATCAAAATTCAATGCACCTTTAAAGAAACGCATATTCAATCCTGCTTCATAAGATTTGGTAATTTCGGGTTTCAAATCCGAATTCGGATACAAAGATTCTGTTTTGTATTGGTCAAGCTGATCATCATAGATATAGCGTGCTTTAGTCAAATAAGGATCATAAGCATTACCTACAGAAGTGAAAGAGAAACGTGCTTTCAAGAATGAGAACCATTCGGGCAGATCAATCACTTCGCTTAGAATGCTTGAAATACCAACAGATGGATAGAAGAACGCTTTATTTCCTCTGTCGGAAAGAGCAAGTGAAGAATCCCAGTCAGCACGTCCGGTGAGACTTAAGAAAAGGAAGCTTCTCCATCCTATTTCCGCATTGGCGAAAACGGATTGTGTCTGACGTTTTAGGCCATTAGCATCTACTTTATAATACCCACTACGTGTCAGGTTTTCGATGGTAAAATGGTTGGTTACATTGTTCAAGTCTCCGTGTAAAGAGCTAGATTCCATGCGAAGGTCTTTAATAGAAGCACCAAGGTTGGCCATTACATTAAAATCTTTGAACGTTTTGTTGAAGTTAGCCAACACGTCTGCATATATTTGCCTATCCATACGTCTTTCTTCCTTATATCGTCCTTTCGTTCCTGCAAAGTTACCGACAGTACCGGCATGGAATTTTTCAGTATATTTGCTTTCGGTATTGTCAACGCTCACACGTCCCTGCACATTCAGCCCTTCAATGATGTTATATTGCAGACTGGCAGCCAGTTTGTAACGTCTTCTATCATTTTCACGATTCATTCGATTCATGATCCAATAAGGATTTTGAGATGAAACACCTCCTAAATCACCGTATGGCCAATATTGAGTGCTTACTCCTGATAAGTCATCATAGCGTTCGTATACAGTTACGTCATTAAAGTCCTCACCACGTGGAAACAGATATAAAGCTGTCAACGGGTTAAAGTATTGTCCTTGAGACACCATATTCTTATCATTCTGGATAATATAGTTGGCACTTGTGTCCAAAATAAACTTATTATTCAGGAAATTGGTGGTGTTGCGGAACGAGAAGTTATATCTATCGTAGTCGTTATTAGGCATGATGCCTGCCGCATTAGTGGTAGCTACAGAGATATAACTTTGACTTTTGTCATTACCTGTAGAGAGAGACAGTGCATTAGATATGTTACTTCCTGTATTAAAGAAATTTGCAGGGTCATATCTCTTATCTGTTTCCAGGCCCCAACTCATTGTTTCTCCTGCCAGATTACCATACGTATTTTGGAACTTAGGCATCATCATCGGATCACTGAAGGTGGTATTATTGCTATAAGTTACAGTTGTCTTATCTGCACGCCCTTTCTTTGTAGTGATTAGAACAACTCCATTAGCTCCTTCATATCCATATAATGCAGCTGCAGAAGGTCCTGTCAACAATGACATACTCTCGATATCATCCGGATTAATGTCAGCTATTGATTCACTACTAGGTTGTGTTGCCATAGCTCCATCACCACCGGAAGAGGCACGGTTATACATTGGAATACCATCAATTACATACAAAGCATTATTATTCTGTGTAATAGACTTAGCACCACGCATTACAACTTTCACACCGCCACCAGGACCTGATGCACTAGAGTTAATCTGTACACCTGCCGCTTTACCAGCCAATGCATTCATAAAATTAGTACTTTTTACAGTTGTAAGTTCATCACCTTTCACCTGTTGTACATTATATGTCAATGCTTTTTCCGAACGTTTGATACCTAATGCTGTAACAACTACTTCGTCCAGTACTTTTGTATCTTCACCCATTGTTACTTTTACAGGCTGTGTACCGGCAAGCGTGATTGCTTGGGAGAAACTGTGAAATATAAATATCTACAATAAAAAACAATATAATATTACCACAGAGGTGATTCCTCTACTGTCTCAAAAAAAATAACATTATAATAATTGGAATACATGAATATTTATATTTTAAATATTTACACTTTTGCAAATTTCATAAAGTTAGATTAAACGGAAGAGTCCAGCAAAATGCCGGACTCTTATTTACAAATAACCGATTTTTCTATCAGTTATTTTTTAGATATTTCATCTATTATTCAGCAGGGAATACATACATTTCACCATTGTTGTCATCAAACTTTCCAACCATTGGGAGATCTAGTTTACTCTTATCTCCACTATAGTAGGTAGCCCAGTTCCATATTTTAGTAGCATCGTCAGTGACAGCACCAGTCTCATGATTACGTTTTTGTCCATTACATGGATAATAAAGCAGCAATCCTTTTTCGTCGGGATTCACCATCTTCCATGTATATCCTTTAACTTGCTGTGCAGTACGGGCGATATCCCAGAAACGAATTTCACGTACATATTCATTGGAATTTCCAATCCAGAAACCAGTCAGTCCATATTCTCCAGTTCTAATTTCACGCGACGCCACCAAGTCACCATTTACGTATACGAAAGTCGTTTTGCCATCATAAACAAATGTAAGCATATACCATTCGTTTGCTTTGGCTGAAAAATTACTCGCTGGTACATCAATTTGCGAAGCACCTGTTTTTATTTGCAACTGATTAGGATTAATCGTCACATCTCCAAAACGAGTGAAGATTTCATCAAGAATGGGAGCGTTGGGTGCCACTTTTGTCCCCCCAATGGATTTGTTGTTTGCACTATATGCAGAGCGTTTAACCATAACCTCCATAGTCCACTGTTTAACTTTAAAGTCCTGTGGAAACATATCACCACTCTCACTTCCGGTATTATTCATATAAAGTGCTTTGGTGCGTGTACGTTTTTCTAAAATGATCATTGCTTCCTCTTCACCTGGGACGAGAGTGATAGAACCTTTAGACAAACGAATAGGTAATGCATAGTCTCCTTTCAAAGAAAATTTTAGATCTTTCAATGAAACTGGAATAGACTGCATAGCCAAATTGGGTTTGAAAGTCATCACTGAAGGTATTTCATACATTTCGGACGGTAACATCAAATAAGATGTGCCATTCTTTTTGTTATATTCATCAAGCTGTGCCTGATTACCCACTGTCAAAGGTATTTCACATGCTTTATCCTCTTTTACGGCTAAGCCTACTTTTATGTCTTTGATAAAGTACTCTTTACCCTCTTCTGCAAAAATTTGAATGGGACCATCAGCAGCAATATATGCACCTTGATCACTTCCAAAATCTTTTTGAGTATCTGTATACAATTCGTTCTGGCAGCCTGCTAGAAGCAACGTACCGAACAGAGTCATAACTATTTTTTTCATTTTTCTTTCTGATTAAAATGTTTATTCAAATTTACCCGGAAATACCTGATTCCCATAATAAAGTGCGGTTCTAAGCCATTTATATGAGGGTTCGTTCGCAAAGTCGTATTCCATGTGGTAAGTACCTATGCCACCAATTCGTTTACCGCTAGGCAAGTCCATAGTTGCATAATCAAAAATTTGAGCTCCTTTCATGTTCTTAAATTCAGGACGTACGCTTCTATAATACTCAATGCCACCAGTTCTCCAACCTTGTTCAAATTCAACAGTGATAATTGTTTTGCGCTCCCAATCACTCAAATTAGGTTTGTTGATTTTGTTAATTACCGAAGCCGTGCTGCTTTCCCAATAAGCTTGATAAATGTAATTGTCTATCAATTTGGATGTTTCTGTAGACAAGAGATCCGGCTGACCATCCATCACCAACATTCTTCCGGCAGGACGTAAACGAGCGCTTAGTGTCTCAATGAAAATTTGCATATTGTTGTTTCCAGTAGCACTAATTGTCTGAGAATTTGCTAAAGTACCACGATGACCATATCCTGGTTCATAGTCTATGTCAAAACCATCCAAATTAAATTTTTCAATACTATCACAAATGGCATTTGCATACGCTTTAACCCCCTCTTGAAAATCACCTTTTCCTTTATCAGTTACCCAATATTCTGTAGCTGTTAATCCTTGAGGAGTCAACTGATCTCCCAAGTCCTGAATAATCCAGCATAATAGAGCCTTTCCTCCTTTCACTTCCTGAAAGAATTTTAAATCGTTTTTTTGCTCATCAGATAGTCTTCCTCTTGTTCCCCAAAGAGATACAAAGTCTACACTATCGGGTAACATCTTCAAGTAATTTTGGGCATTTGTTCCTTTTCCTGTCCAATTACCAAACCAGCCAAATCCCTTTACATGGGGAGTCGTACGATATTCTCTAAGTTGGCGGTAATATTCGCGTTGCGAAGGCATCAAATCCGCTTCATTTTGAGCATCAATAAGAGGAATAAAACGATTTATTTCCTCTTGTTCTGGAAACACTTCACGTTCAGCATCTGTCCAGTCAGAACATGCTGTAAAGCCAAGGACTGCAATACCGATGTATAAATAATTACGTAATTTCATACTATTAATTGTTGTTTATTGATTATTAAAACAATTGACTGGTTTATTAATTCTGAACAGGTCTGTTAGCACGTACCCACCAAAGTTTAGTACCACCTTTATCCGGACCATTCAACAATGTAGTGATGGAAGACATATTGGGATTACCACTATATTCTTTTGCAGCAAAACTGAAACGTTCTGGAGCTCTCGTTTTCTCTGTTGCACCTACCTTATTATACAAAGTATTATCGAATAGACTTGCCAAATAAGGGAATCCAGTCCGGCGATACTCTGTCCAAGCTTCTACTCCATTAGGATAAAGAGCCAGATATTTCTGTGTGATGATCCGTTGCAGTTTCGTTTCCTCTGAAGCAGCGTCATCCCATTTAGGAGTAATATTTCCTGCAGTAATATCAGAATTATAGGATTTGCCACCAGCATAGTAATAATTACTTGGCGAATTTAGTGTTGCAGGTTGTGCACTATTGTTTAAATAGGTAGTGACTGCTGCTGCCGCAATCCCCCATTCATCCATAGACAGTTTTACTCCTGCCTCATATAAGTCTTTCACATTTCCTTCAGTTAAGCCATACAATGCAGCTTCGGCCTTTAAAAAGAAAGTTTCGGAAGCTCTGAACCAGTATAAAGGATCTGCATTTTCTACTTTCGGACAAGAAGCGAACTCTGCTGTATTGTCGCCTTCGGCCTTGCCTAAGGTGTTACCAGGAGCAATACAATAGTATCCACTAATTTTGTTGTATGTACCCTTTGTGTAATATTTGTCTATTCGAGGATCGTTATAACCTGTCAAATAAGACCAAGCTGTGGCACCCATACGGTTTTCTTTGTAATCGATTGTTGCGATTAAAGAGTTTAGTAATGGGAATTTACTTGTATTACCAATTTTTGCTTCATCTGTTTTACTTTCAATCACGCCTCCATTCCTTGGATTCAATGCTTTCTGAATATATTCTACAGCTAAATCTTTGTTAACAAAATGAGTACGAACTGCCATTCTCAACATTAATGAGTTGGCCAATTTAGTCCATTTAATCGGATCTCCATCATAAATCAAATCGTATTTCGGCATAATCTTAGAAGTCGATTTGTTCAGAATATCAGCACAAGTAGCCAAATCTTTCAACATAGCTTTATATACGTCTTCCTGCTTATCCAACATTGGAGCGATGTCACCATTTCCTGCGTTAGAGTATACAATAGGACCAAAACAGTCGGTAGCTCTTAACCAGCCAGCAATTTTCACCACATTAAATATGGCCATAATTTCTTGTTTATCTGGCTCTTCGCTATTTCCAATCTTTTGATATATTTTTACCCAAGGCTGATATACTTTCATATAAAGTTGCTCGTATGCATACTCCATTCGATTGTCAGCAAAGTCCCATGTAGCTTCTGTACTTAGTTTCCAGTTATTATTCATGCCAAAAAAGCCGATATATTGGGCCGATGACATCACATCTGTAACTGCCAAATCATTACCCGGATCAGTTGTTTTACTTGGTGAACCGATGGGAATAACCCGTTGCTGCATTTCCATCAACTGAGTTCCGTAGATTAATCCACCTGCTTCCAGTTCTTCGTCTGTTACACCAGTAGTACTTTTATTAATATCTATATAATCCTCGCAAGCAGTTAATAAGCCTAGCGAAAAGACCACTAATAAGTATTTCTTAAATTTCATAATTTCAATTATTAATAAATAATTAGAATCCAAATTTCAAACTAAAACCATACGTACGACTGCTAGGCAGCATAAAATAGTCATAGCCTTGACCAAATGTACCTGTAGATGCTGTTAATTCAGGATCATAAGGAGCCTTATTATAGATCATCCATAAGTTAGTACCATACACGGAAATATTTACGTTCTTCACTACATCACCGAACCACTTGTTAGGTAGGGTATAACCGATACTAGCTTCTTGTAGACGAACGTTTGTTGCAGAATATACATAATATGAGTCTAAGTCATAAATAGTCCCATAATAATCTTCTGGTTGCATCTTTATATTACCTAGCATTACATAACCTGCGTCGCGAGCATCAGCTGATGCTTTAGAGACACCAAAACGGTCTAAAGTAGCTTGGGTCTTTGAGATTACGTTACCGCCGATTCTTGCAGTAAACATGACATTAGCATTAATACCCTTATAGTTGAATCCATGTCTCCAGCCTAAGTTCCATTTAGGATTGACTGACCCGATCTTAAACGGTGTAGTCTTTTCTGTAGCCAAGGTCTGTCCTGGATTGTAGAGAATATATCCTTCTTCATTCCTTTCAACTCGGCGGTCGGCATATAACGCACCCACTTCACCTCCTTCACGGAGACGGAAGCGTCCCAGTTGAATATCACTTAAATCCAGCAATTCGCCATTAACAGGGTTCTTTACATTAGAAGCTAACTTCTTAATTTTGTTTCTGTTGGCAGTAGCTGTGAAAGTAGTATTATAATTAAATTCACCGAATGTCTGATCATAGCCTAATGTCATCTCAATACCTCTATTCTGTACATTACCAGCTTGAACATACATATATTTATATCCGCTACTTCCTGGCATATCAGCTTTCAATAACTGATTGTAAGTATTAGAATGATATACTGTCACACCCAAAGTAATTGTATTGTTAAACCATCTGGTATCGATTCCTAATTCGTACGAACGAGTACGTTCAGCTTTCAAATCACTCAAAGGATAGTATTCGAAAGGAGATACAGTGCCATTTTCTAGTTTATGAGTAATCGTTCCCGGTGTCAGACCTGTAAATGGAATCGGAGAACCTACTTCTGTAAATGAGCCTCTAACTTTAAAATAACCTAATACAGGATTGATACTTTCACGAATATTATCAGGCAAAAGCTCCGTAACAATAGCGGAAAGACCTACTGATGGATAGAAAATCCATTGCTCTTTACTATTAACCAATTGCGATGGTTTATCTGCACGCCCAGTTAATGTTAAATACAAGGCTGAATTCCATGCGAGTTCTGCGGATGCGAAAGTTGCAAAGTTTTGCGTACGAGAATCACCTCCAGTTTCAAAAGGACTGGCTACAGATGGATTTACATTTCCATAAGTGAACTTGTTGGGTACCAATAATAAGTCTCCACCATATCCATGTCCTTTGGTATCATATTCTTCGAAAGATACACCCGCATTCACTGTAGCATGATAAACTTGGGCAAACTGTTTGTCGAAATTTACCATGATATCTGCATACTTCTGCTTGTAAAATTCATTCGAGTATTTATAACGGCCATTTTCTCCGGCAAAAGTACTGGTAGTGGATGCATAACGTCTGTCTTCTGATTCGGAATATGTATTATCCATACGGAGACGGCCTGCAACATTCAAAAAACTTGTTATATCATATTTCAAGCTTGCATACAACATGTAGCGGTCTTTAACTTCAGGACGCAAGTTACGGTAAGCAATCCAATATGGATTCTGTACATCCATACCCATACTACCTGGTTGCCAACTCTGTGCATTATATCCCAATTCATTATCATAGCGTTCGAAATACTTTTCACTTTCAAAGTTCATACCTCTCGGATATAGATAAGCTCCTACGATAGGGTTAAAGTATGTACCAAAAGATACCATGTTATTGTAGTATTCGCGAACATAGCTAGCAGATACATCTAATGTTAACTTATCATTCAGGAATTTTGCAGTATTGCGGAATGTTACATTATAACGGTGATATTTATTGTTTTCAACCATACCATTAGAGTTCACTGCGGAAGCAGAAATATATGTCTGATTTTTCTCTGTTCCCATTGAAAGGTTGAACGAATTATTGAAAGTAGCTCCTGTGTTATAGAAGTCTCTAGGCTCCCAGGAATATGGATTCTCCATTTTTTCTCCCCAAGAAAAGTAATTGCCCGAAACATTTCCATAAGTGTTCTGAAATTCTGGCATTACGAATGGATTGGCAAATTCTACTGAAGAGGATACATTCAAACGCATAACGCCTTGTGCACCTTTCTTTGTATTGATTAAGATAACACCATTAGCTGCGTTTGCACCATATAATGCAGCAGCCGATGGGCCGGTCAATACAGATAAGCTTTCAATATCATCTGGGTTGAAATTGGATATACCTTCACCGGAAGCCATTCCTACAAAGCCTGTACCATCTCCCGAACGATCAGCTTTATTTCCGATAGGTACACCATCCACTACATATAGTACATTGTTCTGACCTGCAATGGATTTATTACCGCGCATCACAACGCGAGTACCACCACCCACACCGGATGCACTACGTTGGATGTTTACACCAGCAACTTTTCCATTCAAACTATTCATAAAGTTGGCGTCTTTCACTGTTGTCAGTTCATCACCTTTTACTTGCTGTACATTATAGCTTAGTGCTTTCTCTGAACGTTTGATTCCTAACGCTGTAACAACTACTTCGTCCAGCACTTTTGTATCCTCACCCATTGAAATTTTCAGAGGTTGAGCACTGGCTAATGTGATTGCTTGGGAGAAACTGTGCATTATTATGATTAGGAAATAAAATTTATGCCACCTTTATTATTTATCAATAAGTAATTGTTCAAAATTAAACGGCATCATGTGTATGATTGTAGTGTCTTGCCTCTACAATTCACCACCACCAATAATATTTATTATTTTTTCTATCCTTCACCTTTCTTCTGGACTCCCGATAAACAGGACGTTTACGAGTGAAGAGTGACTCTTTCACACACTCTTTCACCTTACTTGGAAATGAAATATGCTTATAGATTATTTTTTTATTAGGGTGTTTTTTTTAAACATTGGGATGATTGTAAAAAACATCACAGTGTTTTTTACAATTAATGCAATGATTTTAGAAAGTACTGTTACAACATTCTTTCGATATGAATGTAATGGTGAAGACTCCCCCTTCACCCATAAACGACCTAGTCATCGGGTGTTCAGAAAAAAAGGTGAAGGGGAATGGAAAAAATGTATATCTGTAGGGAAATCAAATATTGTTTTACTAATTCTATAAAGCACAGCTTTAGCCTACTTAAAGCATAGCTTTTCGTTCCCTAAAGCTATGCTTTAAGTAAGTAAAATGTAGAACAGAGCTTATACCTTGAACAAATAGTACAGACTTTATAAACTTTACCATCATGTGAATGGCTTATTTATAAAATTTGACGTAAAACTGTCTAATTGATATATAACATAATTTTCTTGTAACTAAAAATGAATATGGAAAATCCATTTATCTCTTCTGCTTTTTCACAAATTGTAGTATTGAAAAACTAGAGAAAATAAAGGGTGTACATACAATTTGCATGCACTATTCTAATTTAAATATTAAAGTCGGTAAGCAATTGAGCATTTCTTATTCTTTCTTCTTTCTCAAAATAGGCTAGATAGTTCTCTGTGACAGCTAAATTGGAGTGTCCCAAACTTTCTGAAATATAGGAAGTCTTAGCACCTGCACGTTTTAGAACTGTTGCAAATGAATGCCTAGCAGTGTAAGTTGTTAATTGAGAGATCCCTGTATCTTGAGCTATCTTTTTGAGTCTTCTATTGCATTTAGTAACAATACGCCTCACTAGCCTAACTCTTTCAAACGCATTTTCTGTTCCGTCAGCGTATTTAAAGATATATGTTTGTGGATTAATTCTAGGGTTCCCCCATTTATGAATGATATTCCACATTTCCGGAGTTATTATTGCATGTATCTCTCTACTATGTTTAGCTGTCCTCGAAGTTTTAGAACGTACAAAGCATATCTCTCCATCTACAATATTTGAATACTGAAGAAATAGTAAATCCATGAAATTGATACCATTGCATAAATAAGAAAATACCCATAGATCTCGAAATTCTTCTATATCTTTTGTTCCATCTTGATAGGACATTACTTTTTTTATATCAGCAAGAGTGAGTGCTAATTTACGTCCACAGCCTTCAGGAATCTCATATTTATTTTTTCCAAAAGGAAACGATGATTCTTTTAATATGCCATCTTGTATAGCACGATTTAGTATGCACTTTAAAGCTCTGAAATAAATACTAATACTTGAATAGCTCTTACCTTTTGAAAGCCAGAAACGTTCACATCGTTTGAGCCAATCTACTGTAATTCTTTCTAAAGGAATATATGTCCCGCCAAAACTCTCTAAACTTTTTAATGCACTCTGATAACTTAGATAAGTACTTGCCTGCTCATTATCTTTTAGTTCTTTCATTTTCAGACTAAAAGCACTATGCAGATTCATATCTTTCATTTGTCTTCCTAACCTAATACTTAAAGTCTCAATATTAAATTCCCCCTTTTGTATTAGTTCATTAATGTGCTGTTTTACATTAGAAAAGCTACTTTCTATATCACTTCGTATCTCTGTCAATAACCTACTTTTTGCTTTTAGCAGTCTATCCCAATCTTCTTTTGAAAGTTCCTTACCTGTTGAGTAATACTTTTGTTTTCTTCTGAATACCACTTGAACTTTAATAGGAAACAATCCGCTCTTTTTTACTCTTCTGGTATCTAATATGGTTAATACAGAGACTCCATCTCTTGAATATTTGAACATAAAAATGAATGTTTATATCTATACATTAACTGAAATATACATGATTTGTATGCAAAATGTATGCAAATATAATAAATCAGCCTGATTTCAATAAGTGTATAAGATTCTATTTATCAAATATTTGAGTATTTATTTTTCAATTAGGAATTTACTTCTATTATTTTTTTTCAAAAAAAATCTTATCTTCGTTTAGTAAGGTTACAACATAGAATGTATTACTATTGAATAAGCGCTTATGGAATTTATTTTAAGTGTAACCTTTAAATTTATTAATTATGAGAAACAGAGATACATGAAACCTTTGTGTGAAAACGGTAATTTTAGTTACTGTCCCTAATTAAACTCTCTAAAAACTATTTCTAATTAAAAAGAATAAGATGAAAGAAATTATAAAACACAAGTTCTCATACTTGTTATTCTTCCTTTTGTTGGTTTCGTGTTTTGCTTCAGCTTATGGGCAAGAACGAACGATCACTCTTAATCTATCAAAAGTACCCTTAAACACTGCTTTGAAAGAAGTTGAGAGACAAACTTCAATGTCAGTAGTCTATAACACAAATGATGTCGATATAAATCGCATCGTATCCATCAAGGTAACAAAAGAATCTCTGAATAATGTAATGAATCAGTTATTCAGAGGAGTTAATGTCAGTTTTTCAATGGTAGATAATCATATTGTACTTTCTGCAAAGAGTAATAAAGAAGATCAGCAGAAAAAAACTCCAATTATGGCGAGTGGTACTGTTACCGATTCAAAAGGAGAACCATTGATCGGAGTTAGTATTCTGGTAAAAGGAACTTCAAATGGTACTATCACTGATATGGATGGAAATTTCAAAATACAGGCTGCCAAAGGTGATGTACTTGAAGTATCCTATATCGGTTATGCCTCCCAAGCAATCACGCTTGCCAATGCTCAACCCCTTAAAGTCACCTTAGGAGAA
>OJQX01000683.1_pt1 | contig 18068 bp, 22 predicted proteins | sample 1599031 | NCBI WGS metagenome assembly OJQX01 (sample SAMN03922513, study PRJEB24848) | human gut metagenome | isolation source: stool sample | host: Homo sapiens | place: Germany | collected 2010-02 | reverse complement strand
ACACCTCTCTATAACTGAAACCATACCTCTTACAGTATGTCATAATTATATTATTATGTCAATATTTAATGAGGTGGGATTTTATTTTTGGCTAAGAAGGGCAAATATTTTTATTTTGGCCGGGGAGTATTTTTTTGTCTTGTTATTAGGCTGATAAATGCTTATATAGATAGAGAATTATCAGTAAGGAGAATGAATATGACTTTTGAATTACCGGAACTGCCGTATGCCAAAAATGCATTGGAACCCTATATTTCAGAAAAGACAATGGAGTTTCATTACGGAAAACACCATAAAGCTTATGTTGATAATCTGAATAAGCTGGTTAAAGATACGGAATTTGAGAATATGTCTTTGGAAGAAGTGATTAAAACTTCGGCCGGGCGGGCTGAATTCAGCGCTATTTTTAATAACGCGGCTCAGGCTTGGAATCATACGTTTTTTTGGAATTGTATGATGAAAGACGGCGGTCATGCACCTCAAGGCGAATTGAGGGCTAAGATTGACCGCGATTTCGGCAGTTATGAAAAATTCAAGGAAGAGTTTAAAAATGCCGCAACTTCTCAATTCGGTTCGGGGTGGGCCTGGCTGGCAGAGGGTAAAGACGGCAAACTGGCGGTTATGAAAACGTCGAATGCAGATACACCGTTGGCACACGGGTTGAAACCAATTATAACTTGTGATGTTTGGGAGCATGCTTATTATCTGGATTATCAGAATCGCCGTCCGGATTTTGTAAGCGCTTTTTTGGAACATTTGGTTAAATATTAAATCTTTCGGGAAATAACGGATAATAAAGCCTGACGGAAACGGAGGGCTTTATTTTTGTCTGCACAGATTGGATTATTTAATTGCTTTTTAATAAATATGTGCTTAAATAACCGCAGATTTAAACGGTTTATATTGACTAATTTTGTCTAAAATGATAGAATTAAGTAAAAGTAATAATCTCAGGAGAGCCGATATGAGTTATGAAAATGCACCTGTTGAATTGACCCACGGTTATTACTATACCTGCGGCGGTTTGCCGGCCGGAAGCCGTGAAGCCGAGGGCGATTTGAAACAAACGCTGAAAGCTGTTGCGGCTTTGTTTAAAGCTCCGGAAGAAAAGCCCGTTAATTTTTCGATGATTGCCCGGGGCAGGGATTATTAGTCAGATGTCCGGCTATACGACTGAAAATAAGTTTGTGATTGCAGAGGGTGATGAAGGAGATTTGTATATTTTCCTTCAGGCTAAAAAGGAGCATCCGGATGAGCCGCGGGTAATCTATGACGGCTATGACCATGCTATTTTTATGCGCCGTCCCGAAGAACGGATTATTCTGGATTATATCCATCCTGAAGTGCGTGATCAACTGCGTAAGGCTCGTCGGGTTGTGATGGTTGAAACGATTTTGGAAAATATCAAAGAGAGCTATTACGCCGATATGCAAGTGGTAGATAAAATTCCGGTTGACTGGAGCAAGATAGGTCTGAAAACCTGGGAGGAAATTGTCCTCAAAGATAAGCAGGTCTAAAAAAGGACTTGCTTTTTTTTCAAATATAGCCTATTACATTTTTTGTCTTAACGGTCCCATCGTCTAGAGGCCTAGGACGCGGCCCTCTCAAGGCTGCAACACGGGTTCGAATCCCGTTGGGATCACCAATTTGGAGAGAGGTTGCATTTTTAGATGTAACCTCTTGATTTTTATCTAAAATTTGCAGTTCGTATGATTTTAAAGACCCAATTTGGAGGTTTTCGTTATCATTTCCCTGTAAGGCTTGATTTATAAACGTTTGATTCGGTTCGTATGTTTGAGCCGCTCTTGCCATCAAAATGTTACTGTTAACAAATTCATTAAACGGAAACTTCAGTTTATAACTCAAAATGCCTTCGGTTAAAGTCAGGCTCTCAAATACAAATTTCAGCAACAATCTTTTCAGTTCCAGATTCTGCGACCTGTCAAAGATATTTCCTGCCTGTGTCGCAATATCCAACAAGCCTAAAATTGTTTCATCAAAGCTGTTATCTGCCTTCTCGTGGGCTGTAATCTTGTTTTTTAAGCGATTTATTCTAACTTGTATTTCATTACGCTTGGCATCAAAGGTTTCTCGGTCAAGCTCACCGTCAAGTCTTAAATCAAACAAATTATTGAGTTTTTCTTTGAGTTTATCTTGTTCTTCACGGAGTTTTTTAATCTCCTGAACGTAATACTTTCTCTCAGATGATTTTGATGATTTCAGCTCCTTTTGGAGTTCTATTACCACCTCGTCGGGGAGTTTTATCCTATTGAGAATAGAACTGATATGTTTTATAAGCTCTTCTTCCCGGACATAAATTCTTGTATTATCGCTTTTCCAGCATACAACGTAATGAAATCTTTCTTTTTTAAGCTCTGTCGGGCAGGTTCTGTTTGATATGCCGCAACGAACAATTCCTTTGAAGATCATGGGTTTTGGAGAATATTTAGCTAAATTTCCTGCTTGGATTTTCTTTTGTTCTTGGCACGAATCCCATAATTCTTTGGTTATTATCGGTTTATAGACATGCGGCATAAATCCTCGGAATGTTCGCATTTCTCCGTAATAAAACGGATTATCCAGCATATAATGGATGCTGTTTGTTGACACAAAAGCTCCTTTACGGCTTTTCAACCCCATAATATTGGCATAGTGAACCAGTTCTGCCACACTCGTATTGCCCAACGAATACATTTTAAATAATTTTTTGATGATGGTTGCATCAGGTTCTTTGGGGCGAACAAACTTCTTTCCTCTTTCATCAATATAATTTTCATATCCCAGAGGTGCTTGTCCGGTGATTTCGCCATTTTTGTTCTTTTGTTCATTGGAACGGCGGACATTCTCGGAAAGCTGCAAGACATAGGCCTTTGCACCCATTACCGAGAAGTCCCACCTCATAATATCAACCGATGTGGATTTGCTGTTTAATATCATCCCTTCCCGATAAAAATGCAGTTCAATCTTATCTTTCCGCATCAACTCATCAAGCAAAACACTTTCTTTAAAACTTCTCTGCACTCTATCAACCGTATCGGCAACAATAGCAATGGTTTCCCTCTGTTTTTTGCAGAAATTTATCATTTCCATAAATTGCTTACGCTCGCCATGGGTTGAGCTTTCAACAATTTCAAAGGTTTTAATGACTTCCAGGCCTTTTCTGTCAGCATAATCTTGCAGACGATTACTTTGAGCGAGCAGGCTCAAGCCTTCTTCCTGCATTTTGGTTGATACTCTGGTTAATATTATCGCTTTCATTTTCCAATATTTCCTGTCGCATTTTTAATAAACATTTCGCAAAACCGATTAAATGCCGGGCACCTTGTTCCAATTGTTCATCAGATAAAGGCTGTGACGAAATCTTACGCAATGCTTCTTTCAATCCTGTTACCATATTATTACATCCTATTCCAAAATCTCAAGCAAAAATCTGCTTAATTCATTGTTTTATCATCTTTATTTGTGCGAGAACGTGTTTTGCTCTCGCACAAATAATCAAAAACAATTATAAGCCCTGCAAAATTTGAGATACTTGCTCATTGACTAAGGTTTCTGCTGCCAATAATGTTCGTTCACGGGCTTCCTTGGCTTTTTGCTCGCGTTCGGCTTTTTTCTTATTCTTCCGGCGCTCATTGGCTTCTTTTTTGCGCACTGCGGCATTATCAATCTCTTTGGCCAGAAAGTCGGTAATATCCTCATTAAACTCGCCGGCCTCAACGCTGTTGTAGAAATCAAACAAGAAGCTTATTTTCTGCTGAGTATCCAGCAAATCCAGAGAATAGCGGACAATACGTTTGCCGCCCAGACGAAGCGTAAAGATTGAATTCTTTTCCGTATCAATAATCAGCTTGTTCATGCGGTTTTGCAAATTCCAGCTGTCTTCCTTGAAGTTTCTGATATTATCAGTCAAGAGTTTCAAAATCCGTTCTTTGGCTGTTTCCAAGGTCAGCTTGCCTTCGTCTTTTGAGGTTTCAATCTTAAAAGCGTTATATTTTTCCAAAAAGTTTTTCATTTTATTTTCCTTTCAAAAGTAGGGTTTTTGTTAAAAAAGAGCATAATAATTCTGTATGGCGCTTCGGTATCTCCTCCGAGCCATTGGGGGTAAATGTTTAATTTTGTTAGAAAATCAGTTAATTATGACAGTCTGTCACATAAACTACGTCATCGGCAGCAAAAGGACAGCGCGTTTCGGTTACATAATAAAAATCTCCGGCCGCGGAAATAAAGGCATAAACACCGCGCGGGTCGGCAATGACATCTTTATAACGTCTGATGCCTTTGATGACAAAGCTGTCAAAATGAGTTGATACTTTTTCATAGATTTTGTGATCATCTCCAAAAGCAAACCCATGCTGACGTAAAATGCCGTCCTGCTCATCAGCGGTTCGGGCTTCATCGGTATCAATGCTCTCTTCTGCGGCAAATGCTGCAAAATCGGCATAACGCGCAAGTTTCCAACATCCGTATTGATGAACCGCTTCGTCTGCCACCGGCATAAATCCCTGCAATTTATTGAGCAATTCTTCCGGTGTAAAATCAGCGGTTTTGGCAACCAGTCGGTAATGCATGACTTTTCTCCTAGCAGGCAAACCGGGCGGCGTTGAGAAGATTTTTTAAGTTTTCTACCTCTTTTTTGAAACGATATTTTTTCAGCAAAGAAGCGATAATGTAAGTTAATATGGTCATTTTGTTTTCCTTTCGTTTTAATGGTTAAATTATGGCATTGCTGCCTGACATGGTTAGTATGAGAGAAAAACAAAACGCAAGTCAATAGATTGTTTTTCAATGTTTTTCTTCAAAAACGTTTTTAAATAGGTGTGTATAGGTGACGCTAGGTATAGCAAGGTATTTTTTTTGAAGCGAATATAAAAAAATGCCATCATTTTACTTAAAATGGCAGCATTTTATAAAAGAATCGGAAGTTATCGATTCGTTTTACTGTTCATTTTCTTTGTTACGCATTTCAATTTCCAGCTCTTTAACTCTTTTCATATCTTTATCCTTATAGGCTTGAAGCAAGGGGATATAATAACGGCTATTTTTACCCTCGCCGACATACGGAATACGTTGTTGCCCTAAGACTTTGTCATCTTTACGCATATCAAGAAGTGAATTATATTTGACTCCCAAAAACATCGCTGCTTGTTTAATATTTAACCAGCCGGATTCTACGGCTATGTCAAATTCCGCTTTGTCTACTTTTCTTGTATCAATATTGCCATAATGAGTTTCATAATATTTGGCTTCTTTCTTGTATTTTCTCAAATTAAGAGCATCAATAAAGCTCTTAAAACCATTTTTCATTGTTTTGCTGGTTAGAGGAGCAAAGCATAGATTATGAAATGTTATTTGCTCAGCAAACTTTGTTTCGCTAAAGTTAATATCCTTATAAAAAGTCAAGGTATCAAAAATACTTCTTGCAGGAATACAGGCTTTCGAAAAATCAACTTCTCCCCTGAAAATGCAATTTTTAACTCGGAGTGTATAAAGTGTGCTCCCCGGTTTATTCGCAACGTCACGAGCAAACTGGCGCATTTGCCAAACACTGTGGTCATTAAACAAACATTCATTAATACAAATAGAAGCATCTATGTTGATATTTTCAAAATTGATTTCGCCGTTAAAGGTACATTTGCTAAATTCTATCGGTGCACCGCCGTATTCTTCTTTGTTCCTGATATCTATCGTAAAATTTTCCTCAAATACGCAATCATAAAAAGCGATGCCGAAATCAGGTGCATCCAACAAGGTTTTGCCCATGCGGCAGTTTACAAAAATCATTGTGCTAATGTATTCGGAGTAATTATAATTATCTAATTTGAAAAGAGCATTCGTCAGTGTAAAATCAAAGTTTCTAAAAAGAATACCGATACCGGAACCATGCGAAAAAAGTTTGATATTCTCAAGATTCCTTTTTATTTCGGCTTTTTCATCAGTAAACTGATTAATTATATGCGGCACAATATCTTGATTAAAATCATAATCAAACGGAGTATATTCTGTTGCAGAATCGCTTAAAACATTACTTTCAAATTCTCGGTTGCCAAAAATATTATTGTAACTGTCAAAATGCAATTTGTTTACTCCTTTGAGAGATTTCACTCTTTAAAAATGAGCATACAAACTAATTCTTTCAAAATGTTAAAGAAACCACATTCTTTAACATTTTTGCTCAATCCATTGAAAATACAGGTTTTTTGTTTGGGCTAAAAATATCTTAACTCTAAAATGTCAAACTTTGTTATCAAACATCACTTTGTTTGACATTTTGTGAGTTTTATATCTTATCAATTTCATTATTATTCAAAACATTTTCTATCATATATAGCGGGATATTATAAAGTCCATTATTAACTTCAAAACCGGCCAAAGATGTGCGAATAGAAATTTGAGGCTGATATTTTTGTCGGTAGGATGCCAAACTTTTCGCTTTAAGATTGATACTTGCCTTCACTTCAACGGGAATAACCAAATTGGCTTTTTGAACTATAAAGTCTATTTCGGCCTGTCCGACATCCGTTCCCCAATAATTTATCGGCAAGTTATCATTTGTTTTGAGCTCTTGTAAAACATACTGCTCGGTTAAAGCTCCTTTAAATTCCTCGAAAATCTTATCTCCTTCTATAATAACCTTCGCATCAAGCATCGCTTTGGCACAAAGTAAGCCTGTATCCAACATATACAATTTGAAAGACGAATTATCCTCATAACCGGAAATCGGCAAATCCGGTTTTGTTATTTTCTTAATTTTATAAACCAGTCCGGTCAAGTCCAACCAATCTACGGCAGCTTCATATTCTCTGGCTCTTGCTCCTTTGTGGACATCCTTATAGGTAAATTTTTGATTTTCCTTTGCAAGCTGCGTCGGCAAGGAATTCCACACGGCTGTTATTTTGGCCACATTTGAGCTTTCCGTATATTTTGAAAAATCTTCCGTATAGCCTGTTAAGATAGCATTTTGGATTCGTCTTACTTCGGCCATATCTTTATTGGCAGCAAAAGATTTAACGGCTTCCGGCATCCCGCCGACAAACATATACTGTTTCAAAAGATTGGTGCATTTGTCTTGAAAATTTTTAAGAACGTCCCAATTACTGTTATAAATTAATTCAGATAGTTGATTTTCACCGAGTGCGTCTAAAAATTCACAAAAACTCAAAGGATATAAATTTAAGAAATCAACTTGCCCGACCGGAAAAGCAAACTGCTTTTTCCGAACAGCAACGCCTAATAAACTTCCTGCGGCAATTACATGATAATCTGGTGCATTTTCCTTAAAAAACTTTAGTGCGTTTAGGGCTCTTTCGCATTCTTGAATCTCATCTAAAATAATTAATGTATCATTTGGCTTAATTTGAACTTTGGTTAAAACACTCAAGCCCAGTAAAATATCATCTAAATTATAATTTCCCTCAAATATGTTTTTCGCATCAGGCGTATCTACAAAGCTGACATAGGCAAGATTTTTATAAAACTCTTTTGCAAAAGCTTTCATCAGCCAGGTTTTACCAACTTGCCTTGCCCCTCTGATAACCAAAGGCTTGCGATTTTTGCTTTCTTTCCAAGTTTTTAATTTTTCAAATGCGTATCTTTTCATTTATAATCCCCTTGTTTTAAGGGAAACATAACTCAAAAATCACATTTTTTCAAGGAATTTTTATGAAAATATCACATTTTCCAAATGAAAAAACGGAAAATCATCACATTTTTCAAAGGAAAGTTCAGATATACTCGTTTATAACTCTTCCGCCAGTTCTTTCACCGTTCTGTAATTACCCAAATCATCCGGTTGGTAGCGGCGGAGGTTTTTGAGTATCTGCAAAACCAGCCGTGACGGAATGTATTGTTCTTCCGGCGGTTGCCGGTAGGAATAGTCGTAGCTGATGATTTTTCGGTCTTTAATGTAGGAAATACTGCTGTAATCACTATTATGATGTCTGCGGTAATGGATTAACGGATAACCGCGAAACATAAAGCCATTATCCCAGAGTTTCATTAGGTTGCCGAGAGTTATTTTATCAATAGCATAGCCGTAATAAGGACATCCGAAGGAATTGATGACAAATCCTGTCAGCACAAAATTGGCACAAGGTCTATTTTTCAACCTATGCCGATTGTTATAAATCCATTCGCAATGGCTTAAAAACCAAATTCTATCTACTGTTTTCATCTTAAATCCTAACATTTTCCACGGCGTTGGCGAGCATTTGGTCGTTGTAATTAAAATAATGCTGCGTGGTGCTGATGTTCTTATGATTGGCCAGTTTCTGCACAATACAGATATTCACGCCGGAATTAACCAGTTTGGAAACAAACAAATGCCGCCCCAAGTGGCTCGCGCCCTGAATGTTGAATTTCCGGTAAACCGAAGCAAACAAACGGCTGATACTGGCGCGGTTATAGGGCTTATTGAGCTTTTGGCTCGTAAACAGATAAGTTTCCGGTGTCAGTCTGTCTTTCCATTTCCGCTGTAAATACTTCAAATATTCGCCAAATTCCTTTTTCAGCTGGCTGTTCATATAGTAGGAACATTTGTTTTTACCTTTGTTCTTGTCGTAATCCAGGCAAATCACGTCTTTGATTTTGAAGTTGTCGGTAAAAACGTCTTTAACCTGCAAGTAGGCAAAATTGATGGAACGCATACCATTTAAGGAACAAAGAAACATCATCCGGATTTGTTCGGCATGCTTCATTCCGCTGATATAAGTCAGAATATCTTTGATTTTCTTATCATCCACAAAAACGTCATTAGTCATCTTATTTTCCTTTCACAACCGCCTGATAAAATACTTTGTAACTTAACCCTTGGGTTAAAACCCCGATACCACCCTGACACTGCCAGCCGTCCCGGAGGTATACGTTCACGTACTCCACCAGCTTGTCTATGCTTTCGCTGCAAATAATATCATATTCCATAACGGCATCCTAGTATTCGTAGGCATACATAACGGTCAAAACGCGATTGGTAAGCTCCGGATTGGCAGCATCCGGCGAGGCAAATTCAAAATTGCGGTCATAGTAATCAATCTTCCAGAAAATCTTCTTGCCCTTAAAGTCAAAAGCCCCGAAATCGTGTTCACCATACGGATCATCGCCTTTGTTAAAGTCTTTAAAAGTCCGCACTTTGTTGATAATGGCCGCAACGTCCTGCGGCATATTGGCACGGATACCGGCGGTTAAAACAAATGTCCCGAGCGCAGGATTAGCTCTGAAAGCATCGTTTAATGCGGCAATTCGGGCAGCATTACTCATCGCGCTTCTCCTCCAACAAACGAACACAGAGATAATCGGTTAAGCCATCCTGTTCAGCGGCATAATCCCAAACGGTTTTGCCGTGCTTGTTTTTGATATTCGGATCGGCGCCGTTATCAATCATAAAATCCAAAACCCGAAGCCGCATCATTGCCTGCGGATGTTTCACGATATAAACAAACGCGGTGTTGCCGAATTTATCCTGCGCGTTGATATCCGCTCCGGCTTTGAGCAAAACCGACAATGTCTGGGGCGAACTGCGGTGCTTGGCGGCAATGATAAAAGGTGTTTCCTCATATTGATTGCGAGAATTGATATCGCCGCCGGCTGCCAGAAATGTTTCAATCGCTTCCGGTTCATAGAATTCCCGACAAGCCCACATAAAAGGCGTCCAACCGTGCTTGTTATAAGGGAAATTAACATCCGCGCCGGCATTGAGTTCGGCGTTAATCCGTTCCCGGTCCATAGCATAAAGTGCTTGCATTAATTTGTTGCTATCCATTTGAATCTCCATCAAAATCAGTCAAGATTTAAAGATGGCACCCGGGTTATCATGCCGGGATTCTCAAGTCAAGCACTTTTTTTTAACATTTTTTCATGTTAATGCTTTGATTCATCATCATTTATTTTAAATTCAATGAGTTGGAAGTATTTTAGCATGAATACTCTAGGACATTGGGTAAAATTTTAACGTATAATTATTGATTTTCTTTTTATCATCATATAACATTATCAAACTGGAGAATGAAATGGATTTCTATAATAAAGGCATTTATACTTATAATGATGCATCACGGCTATTAGGACAGTCCAAGGCTGTTATCCGAGGTCTTGTTAATGGCTATAAATACAAAAATAAACCTCAAAAACCGGTGATAAGTAAAAAAACAGTTATTTATGAAGACAAAGAATATTTAACCTTTTATGACATTATAGAATTAAAATTTATCAATTATTTTCTGGCTTGTGGGGTTAAACGCAAAACAATAGTTGATGCATATGAAAAGGCAAAAAAAGAATTAAATAAAGATTATCCTTTCGCAACACATTTTACTACTGATGGTACCTATATATATGCTGATAATAAATTTGTATTTTTAGGGTTACATAATGATCAATTTGACTTTCGTTCAATTTGCTTACCTACCATGATGAAAGGAATAGAATTTGAGAACGATATCCCTGTTAAATGGAGACCTTTTGAAAAGGAAATTCCTGAAGTTGCTTTAAATCCCCTTTTCAAATATGGGCAGCCTATGATTGAGCAATATCATATATTAACAAAAACATTATATGATGCATATATTGCTGAAAATAAAAATTTTAAAACCGTAAGTGAATGGTTTAATATCCCGTTAAATTTTGTTCAACAAGCTGTAGCATTTGAAGAAAGATTGGGATAGCTTATGTATATTATATTTGATGAAAATGTTCCAATAAAAATACCCGAAGCGCTGAGGCTTCTTGATGCTACCTGCAATTATTACGAAATTCATACAATAAATGAGTTAGGGTTGCTCGGTGAAAAAGATATTGATTTATTTCCAAAACTTAAACAAAAAGCCGAGGAAAAACATAAAAAATGTATTCTTATTACTGGGGATGTAAATATCTTCAAAAGAAAACCTGAATTGCAGGCATTTAAAAATAATAAACTGGTTGCATTTGTTCTTCCTCCCTCTTATAGTAACTATCCGTTATGGAATCGTTCTGTGTATATACTGCATTTATGGAAAGCTTTAATTGAAATAGCAAGCAAAGCAAAAGAAGCAGATATATTTAAATTACCCCCGTATTCGAAAGAATTATCTGCTAAAGCTATTTTAAATTATCAACGACAATTCAATCGTAAATATAAGAAATAAAGTTTAATTTGTTTATGGAACAAAGATCTTAATTGTACTTGCCCTTGATTTATCTAATATTTAAAGATTAAACTATAAACTTTCAAAAATAAATCTACGTTTCTATATTTTTGTAAGATAATATGTTATTAATATAAGCTATATAGGTCTAATAGTTGTTAAACTAATAAATATCCTTATAAAACATAAGGATTTGTTATGAAGGTATTGATTGAAACGATAACCAGCCGCAGGGGATATAAAAACTTTGCCAATGAAACGGAATTAGACGACTTTTTTGCGCAAAACCATAACAAAATCACCGGTTACCAAATTTTACAGGAAGAAGATGCTGCTGTTATCCGTAGTGATTTACAGGCTTTTGTCGGTGACTGTAAAAGTTTAATGATAAAGATTTATCAGTACTGGCTTAATAATCTTCATCAAAACAAAAGATATGGAAAACTAACCCTCGCAACCCAAAGTTTACTCAATGCCATGGCCTATATTGAAGAGTGCTTGAAATAAAATCAGTTCTTATATAAAACAGCACCATTATCAAGCAAAAGATTGGCAATATCGGGCTCTATACGCTCCAAGGCCAGCATTAATGCGGTTTTGCCTTGACAATTAATCCAATTGACATCACAGCCCTTATCAATCAACATTTGCAGTACGATTAATTTTGTTTCATCGTCCATATTTTCGTTCAGAACCACGGACATAATAGCGTTGTAACCGAAAATATCCGTTCTGTTGATTTCGCTGCCTTGTTCTATAAGAAATTCTAAAGGCTCTTTATCGGAGCAAAAGTAGCAGGCAACCAGGAACAAACTGGCACGGCGGTGGTTTATCGGCATATTGATATTAAAATTTTCCGTTTTGAGTAATTTCTTTAATGAGTTAACGTCATCAATATCTAGTTCTTCGGTACATTCTGCTTGATCAATCGGGGTAACCAGCATATTTTGCAATCTTGCTTCCAGTTCCTTTATTTTCTCTTGCATTTCAGCCGCTTGGTCAATAGGGATAAATCTGGAGTAGCATTCATTCTCTGAGTTATAAATCAACATAAAATCTCCTTTGTCTTTTTGTTACAAAGATATTTATCCGGTAAATCGGTAATTTTTTAATTCGGGAAAAGCGGAATTTGCGAGATAAATACCTATGTAGCAAACAGCTATAAATCTCATCATATTAATTTGTCTTTAGAGGGAATGCCTTACATTGCATTCCTTTTTTATTGAAGCCGTTAAACTTCTTTCAACTGGTTTATTTTCCTTCTATTTTAAGAGAGAAACAAAGGAGCTATTGTTAAATTTCCATCTATTATAAATAGCTATTTTATTTTCTATTATAATACTATTATAGGGCTCTAAAATCACTCTCAATCCCTTGCCACATAACACATTCCGCAAAAAGCAAAGGAAATAATGGTTTCCATTTCGGGAAATAACGACTTCCGACAGCGGAAATAACGGTTTCCAACGGTGGAAATAAGAGTTTCCGTTTCAAGAAAACCGGAAATAACCGTTTCCGATACCTAAAATAGGTGGAAATAACGATTTCCGGCAGGGATTTTGTTCAAATGAAAATCCGGTGTTCTTCTTCAATAAATATTTGTGAGACGAATTTTTATGAGGAAAAAACATGAGCAAAAGCAAAGCTGTGCTATCCATAACCAAACGTTTGCTATTGGATTTCATTAAATACAAAACTAACAATAACCATACATTTTTTATGGGGAACGATAAAATCGCCGCCGCACTAGGATTGACGGTTAATTCCGCCAAAGTGATGGTAAACGAACTTATCCGCGAGGGATACCTTCTAAAATCCACGGACATCCACGGCCGCAGAGTGTTAAGCCTCTCTGGCAAACCCTACTTAACCATTTCTTGCGTCGATTTAAGCAACATAGATAAACGCATCCTCGCCCAAGAAGTCCTAAACTACCAACGCGACGCCGAATATTACAAACAACAATATGAACTAGAAAAAGCCAGGGCGGATAGATTGGCTGAGGAGTTAACGGGATTGAGGTTGGAACAAAACATGTAAAGAAAGCCGCTTATTGCGGCTTTCTTTTGTCTGATCGCTATCCTCGTGGTGGGAAATCGTCATTGCCATAACTATTTTTTTCACGAATTTGGTTATTATCAGCACGGTGAATTGAATGTTCCAATCCCTGATTTACAGCTATGTTACGAGCTGCTTCTATAGCTTCCTTTTGGGTTGCAAAGCCTGTATTGGATGCTCTTTTAGCTCCGTCTTGTTTATTATACCAAGTTCCAGTTTCTTTATCTTTCATTGTGTGAATTTGATTTGTCATATTTTTATACTTTCTAAATATTGGAGATGTTTGTGGCTTTAATGTAGGCAAGGTGTTTTCACACCTTGCCATTTCTCCTATTTACAGCGAACCAAGAAACAAAATGCTTCTTTTCCATAGTTTTCTGCATACAAAGTCTTACCGCAACGGTGACGATAGGATTTGCAAAAGATCCAACGAAATCCCTTAGGAGTAGGCATATTATAGGCCATAATTTTTCTCCAATTACATTTTAGTCCACTTTTTTCTTGATTTCTTAAAAAACCTGTGTATAAAATGTAATTGCGACTTTACATAACAACTCAGATTGTTTGTGAAATCAGAGTCGGAAAGCAGGACATTTCTCTTTCCGACTCTATCCTTTTCAGGAATTCTGTTCTTCAGCTTCGGTATCTTTTGTTTGTCTTTCCCTAGCTGTATTCATATCAATAATAATCATTCCATTTTCAGCCTTTGAAATTTTATACATACTTGTTTTCTTTGGCATAATGCCATAAAAATCTAACAATGACTTAGCGGAGAAAGTCAATGCGGTAGACCTAATGCGAACATTAGCAACGGCACCATCTTTTTCGGAAATGAAAAACATACCGATTAATCTAGCTTCTTTATCATAATAAAGCTGTACATATTTTGCAGTCTGCTCGTTTAATTCGTACTGCTTGCACGCACCTTGGCTAAGTGTAATCATTCCGCGGTTTGATATGCTTGCCTTGCTTACGTATATGCCGCCTATGTTTTCAAATCTTTCAAAAGCCATTTTAGCCTCCTTGTTTAATTTGCGTAAACTCTAGCATTTAAAAACAAGGGAGTCAATATACTTTTTGCAAAAAGTTGTTTGCTGTTTTGCTTATTTGTTGCTTCGTTTGTCGTAATTATTCGTCACCTCATCACTTTTGTAATTAGCTCACTGTAGTTACTTACAACGTCATACTGTACATCGTTGTCGCTGATTGCGATGAAATGTTTGCGAGCGCAGTTGATTTTTGCTTGCTCTATTTCTCTTAATTCCAATGTTTGCATGGAACCTTTGGTTTCAGCAATAAAATAAATGTGGCGAACATGCTCTCTATTAAAAGCAATAGCCCAATCCGGATTATATTTCCCGACCGGAGTTGAGATATAAAATCCTTTTGGCAGTTTAACGTAAACAACGACATCCTGACTTTCTTCCAGATGTTGAGCAAAGTTCTTTTCGCCAGCGGAATCGTATAATAAATGGTCGTAAATGTTTTTTGTTGTCGTTATCGTGTTAATTCCCAGTTTGCCTTTAAGCGTCGGCTCGGTAAATATATCCGTACCGTAAACTCCGTCTTTGCCGTCGATTTTTGTATAAACTATATGTTGCACGATAAGTGTTGCTTTTTGTTCATTGATAAGATTTGCAGCCTTAAGGATAAATTCTTCCGGATTTTGCTTAAATTGATCAAATACACACTTTTCAATACCTGTCATAATTTTAACAATACATTCACGTGTCAGCCCTGTTTCGTCAACAAGTTTGCCGACAAGATCATATTTAATATTTGTGCCTTCGGAGCTAATAACCTCAATTTTTGATTTGTTTGGTTTTGTTTCAAAAGCATTTCCTTCTGTTAACACTTGTTTGGAATCAATAGATTTCATGCTGCCTTCGGTAATTTTAACATAGATTTTGGATACTTCCAGCTTGCTGTTTAGGGTTTGAATCGCCTTATCAATAAGTTCTTGTCCGTCAAAATCTACGGCATAGATGGATTTGATATTAATTTTATTCCACAGTGCCAGAAATTCTTTTTTATCCAGAGCTCCTGCATTTATTTTAATATCTACATTATTTTTGCGGGCATCTTCAGGCAGCATTCCCTTAATATCGTAAATCGTATCCATAATTTTGATAACGCTGTCGTTACAATCCTTAAACTCGTCGGGCAATTTGAGGGTTCCGGCCTTTTTAGCTTCATAGTATTTTTCAGTCAAACAGCCGTTATCATCAACATATTCCTGTCGGACAAAATTGTTAAACAGCTTTTGTGCTAATTTGCGGTCAATTGTTTGTGTTTCGCCATTTGTTGAAATCAAAACTTTACCTTCAAACAGCTCAACATTAACTTCTTTCGGTCTGTCGGTAACAACTTCCGCCAGTTCTTCTTGAAGGGCTTTGGCAAAATTATTATAAGATTCGTTGGCAATAACGGTCAATATATTGATATTATGCACATCTTCACTTAAAAGTGATGCGTCCATTCTGTCGCCGCTTTGATTAACAGCAAGTCTCAGGCCGCGGCCGATTTCCTGTCTTTTACGGACAATTGCGGAACTTTCCTTCAGGGTGCAGATTTGAAATACATTCGGATTATCCCAGCCTTCTTTCAGAGCCGAATGGGAAAAAATAAAACGCACCGGCTCTTTGTGATCAAGCAACCGTTCTTTATCTTTCATAATTAAATCATAAGCGTCAATATCATCGGATGAAGTCGCGCCTCTTTTTATCTCGGAGTTAACGGAACGTCCGCTTTTCTTATCAATGGAGAAATATCCGGCATGAGTGTTTTCCGGGGTAATAGACTTCAGATATTTAATATATTCATTGTCACCCAGCTCGCCGACATAACTGTCTACGATTCTTTTATATTCGTCCTCGAACATATGGGCATAAATGCCTTTTTCATCGGCTTCCTGATAATCTTTATATTTTGCCACTTCATCAATAAAAAACAGAGAAAGGACTTTTATTCCCTTATAAAACAACTGTCGTTCCCGTTCCAAATGGCTTTCTATGGTTTCACGAATTTGAATCCGCCGGATTTGGTTTTCATCGGTTTTAGAGCCCAAAACTTCACCGACTTCAATCTTAATTCCGTTAGAAAGCTCCACAAAATTGGAAGCAGCCCTGCCATCAATACGGCTAACGGTATATCCTTTATATTCTTCCAAACAGCCGGATTGCTGATACAGATTAAATCCTTCATTGACAATCCGGATGGTTTTCTTAATTGCGTTTGCACCTTTAACATTGAATTCCAAGGTTGCCGTCGGGCTTCTGTCTTTAGAAAGGTTAATGCTTTGCAGATACATATAACCGTCCGTACCGGATTGTCCCGAAACAGAAATTCCTTTAACCGCAATCTTTTTTACCAGCTTTTTATTGTAGGCTTCCATGGCATCCAGCCGATAAACCATATTGAACGGAATCCTATGCGTTGCCGAATAGCCGATGGTCATTAAGGGGTTAAATTTCTTAATTGCAGCCAATGTTGTCGGCCCTAAGACCGACTGCGGTTCATCAATAATCAAAATCGGATTGGTCTTGGCAATAATATCAATCGGACGGCGAGAACGAAATTCATCAAGTTTCATATCAATTCTTCGGGCATCTTTACCTTTGGCATTGAATGCCTGTGAGTTAATAATCATAACATTGATTTTGTTATCACTGGCAAATTGGTCAATTTGATTCAAATGAGCCGAATTATATATGAAAAAGCGGATTTTTTCGCCATATTCTTCCATAAAATGGTCTTGGGTAATCTGAAAAGATTTATAAACACCTTCACGAATGGCAATGCTCGGCACAATTACAATAAATTTGCTCCAACCATAGGTTTTATGAAGCTCAAACATCGTTTTGATATAGGTATAAGTTTTACCGACGCCGGTTTCCATCTCAACAGTAAGGTTATATTTCCCCTCTAATTGTTCAGAAGGTTTAATCAGGTTATTTCGTTGAATGGTTTGGATATTTTCCAAAATTCTGTTGTCATCAAGAACAACTTTTGCATTTTTAAAACCGATAAAATCTTCATCTAACTCTTGCTGCCTGCTTTTCGTATAACCTTTATCAATAAGATAGCTCATACCGCTTTGATACGGCTGTCCGTTAAAAACATCAACAACAGCCTTTGCGGCATCGGCCTGAAACTTCTGATGCTTAAACTTTAACTTCATTGTTCCACCTCTTATAAAACTTTAATTGTTGTTTGAGGGGATTTAAGTTTAAATATCTCATCAACATTGATTCTGGCCGCTGGTGTAGCAAAAGAACTGTCGCGGAAAACGACACGCAAAGGTTTCAAATCAGCTATTTGTTTAACCGTTTCTTCCGGAATTTTATCATCAAAACAAGCTATCAGGTCGCCATCATTAACGATATGAACTTCATTATTGTTAATTCGTTCCATTCTGTGCGGCAAAGAAAGCTCTAAACCCCAGTCTAGCATACATTGATACAAAAGGTCATAACCGCTTCGCCCTTCTTTGATATTGCTGATACTGTCAATTAAATCGCTTTGCGAAAGCTCATCAGGCGTATAATAAACGTTTTTCATATTGCTTTCATCGAGCTTCAAGACACGGAAACCGATATCAAGGTCAGTTTTTCCTGTTTCTTCAACAATTTTCTTGCCGGCACGGCGAATACGCTCTTTACCGATTTCACAGATGTTTTTATATCCGGCTTTATAGGCTTTACTTTTTTCATTACAAATTTCTGGTAATTGTATCATAATAAATTTGCGATTTGAATTTAATTCAGTATTTACTTCCATAACAGCCTGTGCTGTTGTTGCTGAACCTGAAAAGAAGTCCAATATTATATCAGATGAATTATTTTCTATATTTGTATTACTAATAATTTTTATTAAATATTTTATTAAGCCAAC
>OJQX01000669.1_pt1 | contig 18448 bp, 19 predicted proteins | sample 1599031 | NCBI WGS metagenome assembly OJQX01 (sample SAMN03922513, study PRJEB24848) | human gut metagenome | isolation source: stool sample | host: Homo sapiens | place: Germany | collected 2010-02 | reverse complement strand
AGACTCGCAGACGCAATTGTGCGGTGTTGCCTTCAGTTTTCCGCAAGCCCCGCATCCTGCAAATGCAGCAGAACCCCCTGTTTGACCAGTTCGTTTTGCAGGCGGGACACATCCAGCACCGTGACGTCATCCGTCATGGCCATTGCCAGACCCGCAGCCTGCCCCGTGACCGCGCAGACCGGAATCACGCGGGTGATATCCCACATCGCGTCGGTCACGCTGATGATCCTGCCCGCCGCCATGCAGTTGACAAGATCTTCCGTATACAGTGTGCGCAGCGGAATTTCATAAGCAGGGCCGCACTTGCGCCAGTCTCCGGCCATGCCGATGCTGTCTACAAAGGACTTGTGCGCCTCCGTATCGTCCATCTCGTATGCGCCCCGGATGCAGCGGGTCATCCTCAGCTGCGGGATCGATGCCAATGTCGCCAGACTGTGCTGCTCCGTCAGAGGGCCGCTTTTCAAAAACGCGGCAAGGCTCTGCCCATGGCAGGATATCTGACGGCGGGATATCTCATCCGCATCCACGCCGGAGATACGCCCTCCGACCACCGGGTCCGGAACCGCGGGATTTTCCTCGTCCGTAGGGACATCCGCCGTGCCGACCATATGGAGCACATTTCCTTCCGCGCCCGTTTCATAAAACCATGCGGCCGGCATATTGCCCGCTTCATGCAGCCGGACCGGCGCCGCAGCCTGATGGAACAGGTCTGCGTCGCCGGTAGCATCCACGGCACTGCGCACGGGGATCGCGAAACGGCCGTCCTTATTCTCCACGATGATATGGGTCAACCGGCTGCCGCTGCGCAGAACCTGACAGACCGTCGTGCCGTAAAGGATCTTCACATTTTCCCGGGCAAGCAGCTGCTCCGCCAGAATGGCAAACACCTGTGCGTTGTAGCGCACCTTATAGCGCTGCCGGCCATGCTCTGTACTCCCGGACAGCCATGTATCGGGGTAATCCCGCTCCCAGCCTTCCCGGATGGAAAGCTTCAGCAGCTCCTCGGCAAGGCCGAAGCTCAGCTGGTGGCCTTTTCCGTCACACAGGGGCAGATAGATCGTCACAAGCCCCAGCGTGGCAAGGCCGCCCAGAGCAAACATTCTTTCCAGCAGCAGTACCCGTTTTCCGGCTCTTGCCGCCGCCAGCGCCGCCGCAATCCCCGCAATGCCGCCGCCCGCCACAATGACGTCATAGTCCGCATAACGCACCGGAAGCGTGCGCTCCGGCTCCTGAATGTATTCCGCGTTCATATTTTTCCTCCTCAGGCCAACCTCACAGGTTATTTTCTTTTGTAAAATAGTGCCGGAACAGGCTTTCAAACTCTTTCCGGTTCTGGGTCTGCGCATAGGTAAAAATCTTCTTCAGCCTGTAGTTCAGCGCACTTCGGCTCAGGAACAGCCTGTCCTCGATCGAATCATAGCTCTCCCCGTTCAGAATGCCCTGAATGATTTTCAGATTCAGCGCGTCGCATTGTGTCAGGCAGTTTTCTACATGCATCACATTTGCGATCACAGGCTCGGAATAAAAGGGGCTGCCCTGATGCGCCGCATCCAGCAGAATGGCGTTTTCCGTATCCATTTCGTGCATCTCATAGGCCGTGGATTCCCGCACGATCAGGCTGCTGGGCGTCGTAATGTGAATCTGATGGTCTTCCATCTTGTGATTCTCCAGAAACTCCCATGCGTAGTAGGAACACTCCCCCCACATCCACGAAATTGATGGACATGGACGTGATGCTGGGCTTGCAGTATCTGCTCAGCGTCCGGTTGGAAAACGCGGCAACATACAGATCTTCCGGGACCCTCAGCCCGTGCTCCTCACAGTAGCGGATGAAGCAGAGGGCGACATAGTCGTTGGGGCAGATCACGGCGTCAAAATTCTCCCGTTTCTCCCAGAAGGCTTCAAAGCTCTCATCCACACGCTCACGGTAGAAAAAGATCGCGTCATCCGGATTGGGGCACCCTCTGGTGTACAGATAGCCCTTGAGGATTTCACAGCGCATCAGATCGTTGACACTGCTCTCGCCGCAGGCCACCAGCGCGATCTGTTCTCTCTTGCAGGCAACCAGATACTGGATCAGCATGGCGGTGGCTCCCCTGCGGCTGGGGCTTGTGCTGCTGATCCCCGAGCCGAACCGTTCCGCGTCCAGCCCTGCCAGAATGACCTGCTTCTTTTTCCCCGTCAGCCGCAGAAGATTATCCCGCAGTCTGGGGGACTCATATCCGATCACGATCACCGTTCTGTCCGAGGAAGCGTCCTCCATCAGCTTTGCGCAATCGGTATAGACTTTGGTGGTCATCTGTTTTTTCGCCGCCGCTGCGGAAATGCCGTTGCACATGTCCTTGTATATGGAAGAGTTCAGGCACTCCTCGTCCCAGAGAACCGGAACTTCGTTATTCATCATTTCAGATTTCCCCCAATCACTCGGATTTTCTGGCATTATACCACAGCGGCCATCAGGTAGGCAACCGGAAGATTCCTGTTTCGCGCATTTCGATATTCGCTGCAGCCCCCTTTTCCCCATACGACAGTGCCAGCACAGCCATACAGCTGTGCTGGGCACCTGTTTTTTACTGAGAAAACTTCACAAAATAAATCACAAAACCGGCAGCGCCTTCAGGCGATGCCTTCCTGATTAAAATGAAGATTTTAATCAGGAAATAGTATCAGAGGGAGATAATGCGGTCTACCACCAGCTGGCGGAATTCCGGACTCAGCGCCGAAAAATACGCCGTGAATCCGGTAACGCGCACGATCAGATTCGGATACGCGGAGGGGTCCTCATTGGCCGCCAGAATCTGGTCCTTGTCCACGATGTTCACGTTGACCAGCGTGCCGCCCATGTCAAAATGCCCCTTCAATACGGCGGCTACATTCTCAATGGCATTCTCGCGGTCAATGATGGTGTCATTGAGTTCCAGCTGGAACGGCGCGGTATTGCCGTATCCGGGCTGGACAGCGGCGATCGCCTTAGCCGCCGCGGTAAATGCGCCGTCCTTCCGGAACCCATTGTTCGGATTTGCACCGTGGTTGATCGGTTCTCCGGCTCTGCGTCCATTGGGCGTCGCGCCGACCTGCTTCCCGAAGGGAACCGTATTCGCCCATGAGAACAGGCCGGGGATCGTCAGGTGTCCTTCCGGTGTGCGCTCCTGAGAGATACGCTCCGTAAAGAACCGGGATATCCGCAAAGCCCAGCCGTCCGCTTCTGTTCCGCCGTAGCCATACATGGGCGTATTTTTCAGGATGCGGCGAACCGCGTCAGCTTCAGGGCCTTCAAAATTGACGGCGATCGCATTGCGCACCTGGTCCCAGCTCAGGTCCTTTTTCTCGCAGCAATGCAGCTCCAAGGCCGCGAAGGAATCCGCCACCGTTGCGATGCCCGCGCCGTCTATCGCAATGTTATAATACTGCAAGCCTCCATGGGACGCGTCGCGGCCCTTTTCAATGGGGCCATGGGAAACCAAGTTCAGCAGCAGCTCCGGCGCGTTACGGTACTGGTTCTTCAGGTGGAAGTCAATGCCCGCTTTGATGCAGGCGATTGCCTCCAGCAGGTCTTTGCGAAACACGTCATAGAACTCTGCCAGATCGTCTCCCTGATATTCCTGAAACGCCACCTCAAAGACCTTTGCCATGTTGATCTTGACCAGATCATTCATGGTATATTCCAGCCCCGGCAGGGACATCCAGTTGCACCCCAGCGCGATCCGCCTTCTGGCAAGCTCGGCAGAGTATCCGTTTTTCATAAAGCCGGAAACCAGCGCCTTGTCGCCGGAGAAACGGGGATAGGCAAGCCGATCCTCAAACAAGATCTCCAGTCCGCGGCGGAACAGCCCCTCATCCATATTGTCGAATACGCGTATGGTAATATTGGCAGTGGATTTCAGCTGGTGCGCCGCCTCCAGTATCAGGTAGGACAGGTGGTTCGTGTTGTCGCTTCCGTCCGCGGCGGGGCCGCCGATCTGATAGTAATGGGGGTCGCACAGCAGGAAGCAGGCGAGGATAAAGGTGGCCTCGTCGTCCGTCATGCCCTCCGCGACGCTCTTTTCATAGTACGGAAGCAAAGTGCAGTCCAACTGGCAGCCGGCACCGGCCCGGCAGTAGGTCCGCTCTGCCATATTGTACCAGCTGATCCACTGACATGCCTCTCTCAGATTCCGGGCGGGGCCTTTCAGGATCTGGCGGTTGGCTTCCAGCATTTCCCGAAGGTTTTTCTTCACCGCCGGGTCGGATTCCTCCCGCTCCATCTGCGCGATGGTTTCGATGGTGCGCTCGACCCAGTTGATAATGCCCAGCAGAACATCTTTTTCCGCGGCATACAGCTCCTGCGCCTCTTCATCCGTATTCTCCCGGCTGTACCGCTCCACCTTGTCGAGAAGTCCATACCAGCCAAGGTCCAGGCCGATCTGATAGTCTCCCCCAAAATGGTGCATCTTTCCGATACCGGGAACCAGCGCATACTTGTTCTGAACCGGCTTGAGCCAGCTGTAATCAAAAATGGGCGCCATTTCCATGTTATTGGTGGAAGTCACGCTTTCAAAGGGACGCATACGCTGCAAAATGAACATCCATCTGCCCGCAAGGGCGTCATTGGCGTCCACATACACAGGGTGCGCCTCCATCAACCGGCGGAAGTTCCTGCCCCACAGCTCCGCGCCGTAGAACGTCCCGTGCTCCTTATCGTTGCACTCCGGGTGGAACACAAAGTCCTCCGGGGGCGGTACACAGCCGTAGTCGTCCTCGTCCATGTATCCGTTTCTTCGGATTTTTTCTTTTGTCTGTTCCTCTTTGCGGCTGCGCAAAGCATTCAAACGTTCTTCAAATGTATATCCCATAGCTCAGTCCTCTATGTTGTGATATTGTGTTCCGTTCAGCCACACCGGAATTCCCGCGGACGCCGCTGTCCGCGCCAGCTCACGCATCCGGGCGGCGGGCAGCGCCGTGATCTCCGGGACGGGATAGCCCAGCCGCTTCCGTTTGTCGTTTCCCATCGGATTGTAGGAAAGCAGCTCATAATAGGAAAGATTGGAGAGGCTTTTTAAGAATTCCGCCGTCTGCGCGATGTTATCCTCCGAATCGTTGAATCCGGGAATTACCGGCGTGCGGATAATCAGCGGCACATTCCGGCTGTCGAGCCAGCGGATATTGCGCAGTGTCTTTTCGTTGCCGCACCCCGTTCCGCGAATGTGCGCCGGGGCATCCATGCTCTTGATATCCGCCATCACAAGATCCAGCTGCGGGATTAGCTGTTCCAGCACGGCGGTATCCACGCACAGATTGGACTCGATGGCGGTGTGGATTCCTTCCGCATGGCACCGCTGCAGAAGCGCCTGCGCAAACGCCTTCTGCATCAGGACTTCGCCGCCGGACAATGTTACGCCGCCGCCGCTTTTTCCATAGAAAACGACGTCCTCCCGAATCTGCGCCATGCAGTCCTCCACGGAAAGCCATTTCCCGATCGGCTGAAGGGCCGCGACCGGGCAGGCTTCCGTGCAGGCCATGCAGTGAATGCACTTCTCCGAATGAAAAACACGGCCTGTTTCCGTAAACACATGACACTTTTCGGGGCAGACCTGAGCACATCTTCCGCAGTGAATACATTCCTGCTCATACCTGTCCACTTCCGGAAACACCTTCAGGCTTTCCGGATTGTGACACCAGTAGCAATGCAGATTGCACCCCTTGAAGAAAACCACGGTGCGTATCCCCGGGCCATCGGCGGTGGAGTAGCGTTCAATATCAAAAATCAGGCCGCGTTCCATAGACGATCACCCAATCTGCCAGTGCAGATTGTTGACAAGCTCGATCTTTCCGCTGTCGGAGGAGCGAATACCGGCGTCCAGAATCGCCATGGCGTCCAGATTGAATTCCGGCTGGGCGGTGTAATGGATCGGCTCATCCGTATCCATGTGATGGACATAGGCACAGGCGACGTCCTTGAGTTCCTCAGGCAGCGGATCGTTCTCGATATCCTCTACGGTTCCGTCGGTGTGGTAGAACTGCACCTTGCCGGTCTTGTAGTCGCAGACCAGAGCGCCCTTGGTGCCGTAGACGATCGGAGACTTGAAGGTATGATTATAGGTCGTCCATGTGCCTTCCAGAACGGCGTAGCAGTCGGGATAGCGCACGATCATCGCTGCGTTGTCCTCGGCGTCCGCAAGGGCGTGGATGGAATTGACCCGCATACCCATTGCGGCAACGGCCGGCTTGCCTGCCATCCAATAGCTGACGACCGAGCCATAGCAGCAGTAATCCGCCATAGCGCCGCCGCCGCAGTCATGCTGGTGCCACCATGTGCTGCACTTCTCCGCCTCGGTCATCGGCTCCGAAGTCTCCGCGATCTTGTGCTTCGCGCCGGGGCCAAGAGGGCCGGTGTGACCCATACGGGTCTTGATCTCGATGACCTTGCCGATAGCGCCGTCATCCACCATGCGCTTGACCGTCTGCAGGCCGGGGTTCCAGGTGATTGGCCAGTTGACCATGTAGAACGTGCCGTATTTCTTCACAATGCGGTACATCTTCATGGCATCCGACATCGTGGTCGCCATGGGCTTTTCAATGCTCACGCCGATACCGCGCTTGGCGCATTCCTCGGTGATCTGAACATGGTAGCAGTTTTCGGAGTTTACGACGCACAGGTCAGGCTTCACCTCATCCAGCATCTGCTTCCAGTCGTCAAATTTGGGGATGTTGTAGTTCTTGCAGCAGTAGTCGATATTCCATTCCCGGGTATAGATGGCGCCGGGCTTCATCTCCGGCATGTGGGGCGGCACGTCCGCCGCGCCGCACAGATCGATACGGGGATGCTCGTAAAAATGCTTGGCAACATCGTTGATATGGACATGGGCAAAGCCCACGATCACAACTTTATACTTATCCTTCATAATCATAGCCCTCCAGTTCTTCAGCTCTGACTTCTCTGCCTTCCGCGGCGCTGCGGTAGAAGCACTCGATCGACGCGACCACGTTCAGGGTCTCGCGAGGCTTCACAATGCGCTCTTCTTCTCCCTTGAGAACGCGCAGGACATGCTCATACATATACCAGTGTCCGTCAAAGGCCTTCACATCGTTGTAGGCACGGTTGTCAAAATACTTGAGATCCGTCTCCGCCTGATAGTGGCCGACGTTCTTATAAAGCTTCATATTCTCCGCGTCAATGCCGCCCTCGGGGCCGCAGATGACGAAGGAGCGGGAGGTGGGATAGTTCAGCGCCCACGTGAACTTGAAGTTGACGAGGAAGTTCCCTTCCAGCCGGATGGTGCCCATGGCCGCCTCTTCCACGCTCATCTCCTTGGGATCGTAGGGGCGGGGCGTAAAGACCGTACCCGCGTGAGCGCCGGATTCCTTGATGTTGATCATGATGTCCTTGCCCTGATGGCTCAGGCAGTCAAAGCTCATGCCGGACACAGACAGGACACGGGGATTGCCGCACATCCACAGCAGGCTGTCCACGAAGTGAACGCCGAGATCGCAGTAGGGGCCGCCGCCGTTCTGTTCCTTCATGTGGAACATGCCCCAGCTGGGGATTCCGTAACGGCGGCAGAAGCTAATGTCCGCGTAATAGGGCTTGCCGATCTGGGCCTGCTCCATGGCATCCTTGCAGAACACCATGTCGTTCGTCCAGCGGCGGGACTGGCAGGGGAACAGAACCTTTCCGCAGGCGTCCGCTACGGCGAACATCTCCTTCGCGTCGCGGTAGGTCAGCGCCAGAGGCTTCTCGCACATGACGTTCGCGCCGGCCTTCAGTGCCGCGATAGACCATGTCTTATGCGCCAGATTCGGGGTGCAGACGGCTACGATATCCAGCTTGTCCTTGTGCTTATCCAGCATCTCCTGCGGGTCGGTGTACCACTCGGGGATATTCCAGCGCTCAGCCGTTTCCTTCGCCGCTTCTTCCCGGATATCGGCGCAGGCAACGATCTCGGCCAGCCCCTTCTTTCTGAGGTTATTGATGGCCGGAAGGTGTGCGCAGTTGCAGATCATTCCGGTGCCGATCAGTGCAATACGGAATTTCTCACTCATAGTTCATTCCTCACTTATCATATCAAAAGTTTTAAGGGGATCACCTTGCCTCCCTTATAAGCCCATTATATTCTCCCGGTGCGTTTCTTCAATGCGAAGAAAATCCGCGATAAAACCGTAAAATAGTATTGAATTTTCTGATGAATTATGCTATAATATATGTTCTTTTCTGTCGAAAACAAAGAAACGGTCAGCGCCCCTTGCCTCTCCCTTTGGGAGAGGTGTCTGAGCGAAGCGAGGACGGAGAGGGTACACAAGGCGGCAAGGCCCTCTCATACTGAACTCCAATTAGGGTCTATCTGAAAACCGTCAACACGCCCAAACAGCGGGTCTTTTCCGTCTGCTGTGCACCATTTTCCCTTGCAATACACAAAGTATTCCTGCGGAAAAATGGCTTCATCAGACGAAAAATCCCTCGCTGTTGGTCATATTTCCGGTTTTCAGATAGACCCTAAAATCTTTAAAAAAGATTTTAAGGCAGCGCCGCACAATTCGGCAAGAAGTCTCAGGCAGGATTTTTGTTCCAATTCAAAGTTCCGAAAATGGAGGAATACTGTATGTATTTCCCATTTTCGGAACTGCGGAAGTGGAGCAAAAAGGCGGCTGAGACTCGCAGACGCAATTGCGCGGTGTTGCCTTAGAGAAAACAATAACATTCACATCAGGGCAGCATGTCCGCCGTGACAGGGAAAAAGTCGGAGTTTCCCTTCGAGGTGTCCGCGTTTTCCACAATGAGAAGCACCATCTGCTCATTTCCGGCAAGATTGTGCCAGACGCCCTTTTTGATGTTGTACATCTTCCGTTTTTCCATCACGACCGTCGAAATCTGTCCGAGAGCGTCTCCGACGCCGTCCGCGACATAGAGCGTACACTCCCCCTCCAGCAGAACGAACAGCTCGTCCGTTTCATTATGCCGCTCCAGATAGGGGATCGTTTCGCGGCGGTATTTGCTGGGATCGTCATTCAGAAACGCGACCCGCCAGCCTTCATAGTAGACCAGCGCCCGATAGCCGGGGCCATCATACTGTGCTACTTCAATCAGGTTTTCCTTCATAATGGTTTGCTCCTTTCAAAATCATGCCTTTTTCAAACGGTTCAGCGCTGTTTTCCGAGGCCGCTGTTACCCTGCTACTAGCCATTATAGTAAGGGGCCGTCCCCACTGTCAATGCTGAAAAAATCTATTTCTGTCAGATTTTTTGGTATTGACATTTTTTCTTAAGGCACTGCCCACGGTTTCCGCCTTGATTCTGGCAAATCATCCTGAATATCTGCAGCTATCATACCTGCGCCCATGGAAATTGGCAATGCAAAAAAGGAACACATGCTTGCAGAAAATACACCTTCTGTCCGTTCGGCAGTCCGGGGGAATTGACAGTCACACCCGCCCATGCTATACTGGACGAAATTCGACCACTTTTTGCGAAGGCAGATTCTTCTATGGGGCATAATTACAACGATTCTATCAATTTCTCTTTCAAAAAAGATTTGGAAACAATAAAATCATTGCCAAAGGAAAAACGGTGGAAATACATCTGGGATTATTATAAAATAATCATTCTGGTTTTGCCCGCGGCGCTGATCGCGCTTCTGATCCTCGGCTCCTTCTGCGTCAATATGGTCAAAGGCACTTTCTTTCCCAAGGACCCCGTCAGCATCGGTATTGCGGTGTCCGGCTACTCCGCGTCCCCGGACTGGTTACAGAGCTGCGAGGAGGCCATCGGCTACGATCCGAAGCGGGAATATCTGCAAATTCTGGAGTCCCCGCCCTACAGTACCGAACGGGACGATTTTGTGATAAAATCCACTCTCTGGCTTACTGCCGGACAGCCGGACATATTCATCGTGGACGAGGACGGGTACGAATATCTCCTTTCTCTGGATATTCTGGTCGATCTGTCCCGGGACTGGCCAGCGGAATTGCAGGCGCTTTCTGCCGGATACCCGGTCACAGAGTATGCCGTCGAAATTTCCGGCACCGCCTTCGCCAGAGAACACGGCATTTCGGATGAGCCGGTCTACCTGTGTATGTTCGCCAATGGTCACGGATATCAGCGGGGGCTGGATATTGCCGCGTACATTCTGGAAAACGGCTGACGGCATGTCACTCCATACACCGGAAGCTTAGCAAAGATACGCCCGGAAACGGGCAGAACAGTACCCGGAGATTCTGAAAATCTCCGGGTATTTTACTATGGCAACACCGCGCAATTGCGTCTGCGAGTCTCAGCCGTCTTTTTGCTCCACTTCCGCAGTTCCGAAAATGGGAAATACATACAGTATTCCTCCATTTTTGGAACTTTGAATTGGGGCAAAAATCCTGCCTGAGACTTCTTGCCGAATTGTGCGGTGCTGCCCTATCCATTTTTCTGCATTTCGCAGCCCGCGATCTCCATGCGGACCGTTCCGTCTTCTTTTTCCGTGCAGGTGATTTCCACGGGCGCGTTTGCGTTCGGGTACTGCAGCAGCACCCGGCGGGCGCCGCTTTCATCCTTATCCACCGCGTAGGTGCCGCTGCGGGTCATACTTGCCTCTTGCTCCCCCAGCGCGATATGCGCCTCACAGTCAAACGTTCCGTTTTTATGAAACGTATATACCGCGGTCGTCCCCTCGGACATCTGAACGTACCATTCGGAAGAAACCAGCGTTTTTTCAAAACTGTCCCCCGCGCTAAGCTTGTAAAACGCAAACGCCAGGATAGCCACCAGAATGATCCCCGCAATAATCAGACAGATACGACGCTTCATACTTTTTCTCCTTTGCTTCTTCGGCTATTCCCAGTTTACAGGATTCTTTCCGCCCTGTCAACTGCCGCCGGAATCGAGCGCGAATTTTGTTTGTTTTTTATAAAACCGGTTGAATTTCCGCATACTCCCTTACCGTGAACCATGTGAAAAACGCCTCCGGAAATACATCCGGAGGTGTTTCTCGGCTTTCGCCATATATAGGAGTAATGGAAATGTCATTTTTCGCTGGCTTTCTTACTGCCAAAATATTTTTCAAAGGGCTGATTGACAAAGGAACAGCCCAGAAGGCAGTTGAACGCGCACAGGATGATGATATAGAACGGAAGCGCCTGATAGGTAAACAGCAGCAGCATCAGATCCAGCAAACCCGCTGTGATCAGCAGCTGCAGCGTGGTTCTCCATTCCACGACCGCCATGATGCAGGCATTTTTGAAGTTTGCCCAGATATCCACGTCCAGCAGCACGAGCAGCGGATAAAAATACTTCGTGATGCAGAAATAGAGGAGGACGGAAATTGTCGTGGTGATGACCACCGCGCTTCCTTCCATGCCAAAGATGATCGGGTAGCAGGCGATGGACGCCGGGGCAAGCAGGAGCAGGAGGCCAAACACGGTCCTTTTCAGGAAGTGGGTCCGGAATTCCGCAAAGAATCCGTGGAACACCCCTTCGTACCGGGTCTCCCGCACCATATTCAGGATGACCCTGTGCAGAGCGCAGGTTGCCGCCGGAATGGTGATCACCGGCAGGCAGCACAGCAGATACAGAAGATTCAGTCCGATCAGCCTGACCCAATACTGGCTCAGCACCAGCCGGACGCTCTCCCACCCGGAGGCTTTCAGTGCCGCAAAAACACCGCGTCCCTTTTCTTTGGAAGGAAATGCCATAAATCAACCCTTTACCGCACCGGCAGTCATTCCGGACACCAGATACTTCTGGAAGAAAATGAACAGCAGAACGATGGGCAGAGAACCGGCCACAGCAAACGCCATCAGTCCGCCATAGTCGTTGGAGTACTCGCCGAGGAAGCTCTGGGCAATGCCCACAGGCAGCGTGCGCATTTCGTTGGACTTCATGATGGTCAGCGCCATCAGATAGTCGTCCCATGCGTTGAGGAAGGTGTAGATACCCACCGCGACCAGTCTGGGAACCACCAGCGGAAGCAGGATATGCAGCAGCACACGCATCCGGCTGGCGCCGTCGATTCTCGCCGCCTCATCCAGAGACTTGGACAGCGTATCAAAGAAGCTCTTCATCAGCGTAATCGCCAGCGGAAGCGCGAAGGTCGTGTCCGCAAGGATCAGGCCACGATACGTGTCCAGCATACGCCACGAATTGTAAAAACCGTAAAGCGTCGTCAGGATGACCACCACAGGGAACATCTGAACGGAGGAAACGGAGCTGAGGATCACGCGGCGGCCAAAGAAATTATAGCGGGACAGTGCGTAGCTCGCGGGAACCGCAACCAGCAGCACGATCGCGATCGTTCCGAAGGAGACGATGAAGCTGTTCTGGAAAAACCGCAGATAGGACGCGCGGGTAAATATCTGCGAGAAGTTCTTCAGCGTCGGGTTGATCGGGAAGAACCGGGGCGGCACGCTCATGATAACGTTGCTCGGAAGCAGGGAGCAGTTGATCATCCAGTAAACAGGGAACAACAGCACGAACAGAATGATTGCAATGACCACATACTTGGCAATCTTTTTTCCAGTATTGCGCTTTTTCATTTCTGCTTCCCTCCTTAACCCAGATCTTCGGAATACTTATCCGTAAGCTTGTTGGAGAACATGGTGATGATGAATAGAACGATCAGCCACACAACGCCGATTGCCGCGCCATAACCGAAGTTATAGGACTGGAATGCGGCATTATAGGCTGCAATAGACAAGGTTGTAGTCGCACCGACAGGACCGCCGTTGGTAATGTTGGCGATGATGGTATACATCTGGAAGTTTGCCATCAGGGCGATCCAGATGGAGGTAATCAAAACGGGTCGGATGGACGGAATGGTGATATGCAGCAGACTCTGCCAATAATTCGCGCCGTCGATTGTACCGGCTTCGAGCAGGGACTTGTCAACAGACTGCAAACCGGCAAGGATCATGACCATCATGTAGGGAAGCTGGCGCCACACGGCCGCAATGACGATCAGCGCCATGGCGCTGCCGCTCTGCAGCGTCCAGGAGTAGTCCAGAGTGGGGATCATTCCCAGTTTATAGGCGATCCAGTTGATCACACCGTAGCTGGAGTTCGTCATGAATCTCCAGACGATCGCGGTAACAACGGAGGGGATCGTCCACGGAACCAGCATCAGGCCGCGCAGCGTGCCGCGTGCCTTGATCTTGCTGTCCAGCAAAAGCGCGATACCCATGCCCAATATGAGCTGGATCACGACCACCAGTGCCACAAAGACAAAGGTGTTTTTGAAATAGGAAAAGATCTGATTGTTCTGGAGCATGATTTTGTAGTTGGCAAAATTGTTCCATTTCAGATCGAATATGCCCTTCCTCAGTTCTTTCAGCCCGTAATCACAAAAGCTGGCGTAGATACCTTTCAGAATCGGGAACGCAATAACGACGAGCAGAACAAGAAGGGCAGGCACCATCAGCAGAAAACCAAAGGTACTGTCGGACATTCTACGCGTTTTTAATTGATTTTTGGAAGTCATATGCCTGTCTCCTTCTGGAAAGTGGGCCCTCTCTCCGCCGAGAGAGAGGACCCACCCGCTTAGCAATCTTTCAAACGTGCTTCTTTACAAGCCGATTATTTGTTGTACTCGTTCTGAATCTGGGTCTGCCACTTGGCAAGAATCTCAGCGACGTCGCCGCCCTGAGTCAGCTCAGTCAGCATGTCGGTCAGCATGGCGTCGGCATCCTGGAAGTGGATGTTGGCGGAAGGCAGAGCCTTAGCGGAATCCATAGCCTTTACGTAAGCGTAGGTGTAGCCGCCCTTTTCCTGCTTGACAGCGGTGCAGTCCTTGAAGACTTCCGCCATGACGGTGGAGCGGGAGCTCATCTTGCCCTGGCCGTTCCGGTAGAGGATGTCAATGACATCGGCGCCGGACATGAAGTCCAGGAAGTGACCCATGGCTTCCATCTTCTCATCGGAGCAGGAGTCGAACACGACCAGCTCATGAGCGATCAGGTAGCCGTGACCGGCAGCGTCAGCACCGGGGATGGTCATAGCCTGCGTACGGGCATAGTAAGCAGCCTCATCCTCAGCAGCGGAAGCGGCAGTGACAATACCGGACTCGATGTCCCAGTAGAAGCCGATCTTGCCGGCGCCGAACAGGTTGCGCAGTTCCTTTAAGGAGTTGGCACTGGCGGCGGTGGAGATCTTCTTGACGAACAGGTTCTGCAGATCGGTGTAAGCAGCAACAGACTCATCGGAGGTCAGCAGGATGGTGCCGTCCTTCTCGAATTCGCCGCCGCGGGCCCACAGAGCGGGGAAGGTGTTGTAGCCTTCGCCGGCCTCAACGCCGTTGGAGTCGGGGATCGCCAGACCGTAGATGTCGCTGCCCAGAGCGGAGATCTTCTCGGCAGCCGCCAGCAGGTCGTCCCAGGAAGCGATGGCGGTGTAATCAACGCCAGCCTGCTCGCACAGGTCGGTATTCACCAGCAGCGCGCAGGTGTTGGAGAACCAGGGCAGTGCCATCATGGAGCCGTCGACGATGACGGAGTCGATAGCGGACTGGGAGTAGTCGGCGAGGACGTCAGCGGAGATGTAGCCGTCCAGAGGCTTCACAACGCCCAGAGCCAGCAGCTGGGGCAGCCACTCAGCCTTGATGTGGGCAACGTCGGGGCCATTGCCGCCGGCAACATCGATCAGCAGGGTGGAGAGGTAGTCAGCGTAGGAGTAGAAGTACTCGGTGCTGATGGTGGTGTTGTACTCGTTCGTCTCGTTGTACAGATCGGCCATCTCCTGATAGATGGGGCGGACGGAATCTTCTGCGAACACCCAGGAGCCCCAGGTCAGGGTCACAGGCTCAGCAGCGGGAGCAGGTTCTTCGTCCTTTTCAGTCGCGGCAGGCTTTTCTGCAGCGGTCTGTGCCTTTGTCTCAGCGGGGGCGTCTGTCTTCGAGCCGCAGGCGGCAAGAGACAGAACCATGGCCAACGCCAGAAGCATCGCGATAAACTTTTTCATGTTTCACTTCTCCTTAGTTTTTAATTTTTATACACGCAAAACAACCTTTTGCGGGTAATACAAAATGCGTGACCGGCTCACGGGCGATTTCGGAACGGGTTATTCATATTGACCGTCAATCTGGGGTGCGGTTGTCCCGATTCTTCGCAGCCTGACAGGCGGCATGACATTTTCGCCAAAAGAGTCAGTGTCATTCTCTTTTTTTTGTGTATCTTGACTATACCATCTCCGCAAGCAAAACACAATACACATTTGAAACACGAACTTGCAAAAAACAAACATTCCGGGGTATATTTTTTCTTTTCACACCGCAAAACCCGGCACGGCATGAGCGCTGCGATTGCTGTGGAATCCGGCATTCCGCTCCCTGTCCGCCAAAAATGCGTCCGTCAGGGTTTATTGCCACTTTGTACCATTATAGTCTATTCTTCTTTTCTATTTTGTTCAATTTTATAAATTCACAATTATTTTCTACAAAATTAGTATTGATTTTTTACCGAAAGTGTGTTATTACGCCTTGCTTGAAAGTGCTCATCCGCTCACCTCAGCAGCGTCACAAGCTATTGCGGTTCACTCCGGTCGGCCGCAAAAAACCGATCACCCGCCATGCGGCAGTTATAATAGAAGCGAAATATCTGGAATTGCTGCGCCGGGGCTATGAAGTGACCGTTGGCAGAACGGGCGATAAGGAAATTGATTTTGTATGCGACAAGCGCGGCGAAAAGCTGTACGTTCAGGTGTGGTATCTGCTGGCCTCCGACGAAACGGTCAACCGTGAGTTTGGTGCGTATGACTCTATCCGCGACAACTTCCCGAAGTACGTTGTTTCTCTCGATGAGTTTGATATGAGCCGAAACGGGATCAAGCACCGGAATATCCGTGATTCCCTCTTGGCTGAGGAATGGAACTAAGTCGAAGCCCAACATCACGTCAATGTCGTGGTGCTGGGCTTCTTTTTTGTCATGCTTCGGGGCTTTTTTTGAGGATAAAACCGCCTGTGTGCTGTTTACTTTTCTTTGTCATATTGACACGCTGCCCTCTGCCCATCACGGCAACTGTACGTCCTCGGAACAAAAATGAACACTTTCTCTGTATAGGGAGAAAGCCAGAGAGGAAAAAGAGGGTGAGCGCAGGCTGTGGGAACGGTGCGTAAACCGCTTGCGGTTTTCCACGGTTTTCATAGCCGCAGCGAGGGAGAAAAGGGAGAGGCGGCTTTCTCGTTCAGGCGGCTTGCCGCCGCTCTTTTGGCGTGACTTTCACCAAGAAGGTGCTTGAGGACTTGGGCTATCCCGCCTTTGTTTTGTGTCTGCTGGATGCGAAAGCGAGGGTATTTGCGATCCGTTCCTGCAAGAGCAACGAACCGAAGGGATTCAAGTTCTCCAAGCCGAGAGGTGAACAGAAAGGTGTTGTTACGATCTCCAACAAGAATCTGCTTGACCCGCTTCGCGCTGTCACCGGTGAGGACTGGATTCCCGGCAAGCGTTACAAGGTGCGTGGTTTCTGGGTTGCTGATGCAAAAACCATGTGCTTTGACCTCAATGAAGGGGTTCAGGAGGACTTTCGCCCTGTTACGCCGAGCAATGACGCAGAATAATCCCTGATATTCAGGGAGAAAAGGGAGAGCAGCTCCCATTGCGGATTTGCCTCAATCCTCTTGGTAAAATGGTGGATCTGCATATCAAAGCTGCCGACCTGCTGTTCCTCCTGTGTGCTGACGCGGCAGTACGCCGCAACACGGAGTTTGGGCGGCTCCTCTGCAAGTTCCCGCCGTTTCTGCGGTGGGATGATGATAACGCCATTTCCACGCTGGTTATAAGAAATCTCATCCTGCATCTGGCGGCGTTTCTGTTCCCGGCGTTCAGCTCGGCTGCTGGTTTGCCGCTCTGCCTCTATCGCTTTGGGGTCAAGCGGTTTTGCCATATTCCGCCTCCTGCATCAGAATCCGTCTGCGTTTTCTGCTTTGCATCGGCGCACCACCTCCTTTGAACGGTTTCTCAAGCCGATCTATATGCCTGACGGCGTATGCGACTACTTCCTAATGTGGATCTGCATCGGCTTGCCATTCGGCATCCGGAGGATGTGCCTCTGGCTCGTTCCAAGCGGTTACGGCATCTCCGGCTCAGTCGGCATTTTCGCATTGAACTTAATCATAGGCGGTCTCATCGGAGGACTCGCCTTCTTCATCGGGCTGCTGCTCGGTATCATTCATACCATCCGAGAAATCATCTGAACGTAAGCGTCAAACCTCCCCACAACTTGCGTAGCAATGCCGTCGCATGAGATAATATCCCAAACCCCGAATATCTCCCATGCAGTCTATGGGAGATATTTGTCAAATTGGGAGATGGTCAAAATGGATCAAAATCTGAAAGTAATGTCTAAGCAGGAGCGGCTGGAGAATTGGGCAGCCAGAATCACGGCCTGTCGTGGCAGCGGTATGACTGTTCGGGCCTGGTGCCAGGAAAACGGTTTTTCCGAGAAGACCTATTACTACTGGCAAAGGCGGCTATTCCAGGCGCTGTCGGAACAGCAGCAAGCGACTCAGCAGCCTGCCTTCGTGGAAATTACATCAACACCGAATGTTCGGCCATCCGGCGGCGCTGCTTTAACTTTAGGAAGTCATTGCTTCTCTTGAGGTAAATCACAAAGTCCCGCTCAATCAAATTGTCGATTGCGGTGATTATCTCTGGTACAGTATCAAAGGCATCCATGAGAATCTGATACTTCATATCCAATGCAGTCAGAGCTTCCTCGTCAAGCTCAATCTTTTCGTCGGTCAGACGCCCGGTTTCCTTGATGGCAGAGTCATATCCGGTGAGTGCTGCGAAGGGCGCAAACTGCGCTGCACGATCTGACATCGGCATCTGCGGTCGCGTCTTGGAGACGTGGTGAGGGAGATTGATAATCTCGTCGTACCTATTGTTCATGTGTATTCTGCATCTCCCCTCTTAGATAAACTGGAATTGTGCGTTTGAAGCGAGGCAAAATACGAATGCACCGCAGCAATAAATTCCTGTTTAACGATTTCTTTTTCCTGTATTTTCTGTCCCTCGGATTTCCTCATGATAGAAATAATCCACGATCACCGGATGTCCCTGCGGGACTCTTCCATAAGGCATTTCATTATCCGCAAAGGGACAATCATACTTCTTAGCCATTTCCTCAGCTTTTACTTCAAGCGCTTCAAAGTAGCTGCGGTTATGCTTGTTATAGATCTCGTCGTAAAGTGGTACAAGATCAGGATATTTTCCGGCGATATAATCCATAATTGTCTTTTTGAAGCCGCCCCGAAGATTGAGGTTTTCGAGCCAGAACAGATCGCACTGATCCTTTACCCGCTCAAAGATGGCTTCAAAGTCCGTGATCCCGGGGAATACCGGAGATACGAAACAGACTGTACGGATACCTGCATCATATACTTGCTTCATAGCAGCGATGCGCCGCTCAATGCTCGAAGCAGAGTCCATATCGTTCTTGAAATTTTCATCCAGTGTGTTGATCGACCATGAAACGGTTACACGTCCAAGCTTCTTCAGCAGATCAA
>OJQX01000664.1_pt1 | contig 18550 bp, 10 predicted proteins | sample 1599031 | NCBI WGS metagenome assembly OJQX01 (sample SAMN03922513, study PRJEB24848) | human gut metagenome | isolation source: stool sample | host: Homo sapiens | place: Germany | collected 2010-02 | reverse complement strand
AGTTCAGAATAATCAATAATTTAAATCTAGTGTATTATGAAATGTAAAACTATGAGACATGGGATCATTGGATTTCAATGGATGACTCTATTATTACTCTTTACGATTTGCTTCAGTAGCTGTAAAGATGATAAAGATGCATCTGCAGAGCCTTATGATCCAAGCCAACCAGTGGAAGTGATAGATTTTGCTCCTAAATCAGGAGGAGCAAATACTCGAATGATTATTTATGGTAGTAATTTTGGTACTGATCCCTCTATTATTTTTGTGAAGATAGGTGGGAAAGAAGCAAAAGTAATTAATGCGAAAGGCAATAGCTTGTACTGTATTACCCCACAGCAGTGTTACGAAGGAACTATTGAAGTGAAAGTCGGTGAACAAGATCTTATAGTGTCAACGAAATATGAATATGTTCCACAAATGGTCGTATCGACCTTATGCGGATACGTGGATGAAAAAGGTAATGGAGAGATTATAAAGGAAGGTCCATTTAGTGACTGTGGTAAAATAGACTTTCCTGCATGGTTCTCATTTGATCCCAAAAATCACGATATTTTATATCTAACTCAGGATGCAGAAAATAATGGTAACGGTAAGCCGATGCGTATACTGGATTTGAAAAATGAAAGAATATACACCGGAATAACTGGTAGTTCGGAAGGAGCTGACCGCCTGCGTAGTATGTCATGGACTTTAAGTGAAGATACTATGATTATAGCATGTTCAAAGGGAGCAGATAATGCCGCAAGTAATATTATGTTAATCCGTAATAAAGATAATGATATTGTTGATGTCACAGATTTCCAAAACCCTGTGGTAAAGCGTTTGACCACGAGTCGAGGATGTCAGAACTCAATGATACATCCAGAAAATGGCGAATTATACTATAATTTCTTTGGATCAGGTGCCGTGCTCAGATATGATTTTTATCAATGGGGAGCAGATGATAATAAAGCCCATGCAGAGGAACTATTTACAATTCAGGATGCTAACTGGGAATTTAACTTCATTGTTCATCCATCTGGTGATTATGTTTATATGATGGTACAAAACCAGCATTACATTCTCCGTTCAAATTATGACAGAGTTAACAAACGACTTACGACTCCGTATATTGTTTGTGGACAACCCGGACAAGCGGACTATAAAGACTTGGCAGGGACAAAGGCACGCTTAAATAAACCCGGACAGGGAGTCTTCGTATTTAACAAAAAGTATGAAGAGGCAGATAAAGAAGATTGTTATGATTTCTATTTTACAGACCGTAACAATCATTGTATACGCAAGTTGACCCCAGATGGAGTTGTTTCCACTTTTGCTGGAAGGGGAAGTACAGGAATGAATGTACATGCTAATGGATATGTAGATGGGCATTTACGTGACGAAGCACGTTTCGATTATCCTTATGCTTTAGCTTATGACGAGGATACGGAAACTTTTTATGTGGGTGATGTAAATAATCATCGCATCCGGAAGGTAGCATTGGAGAAAATTCCTGGAGCGACAGAACATCCGGAAGAAAATCAACCTGAAGAGGGAGAACAATAACCGAATAAAAGAAAAAACACATGAAAATAAAGAATTTTATCACCATTTGCCTGTTGCTGGTTTCTGTAGCCGCCTTTTCGCAGAAAAAAATTCAAGTAACGGGAGTAGTGACAGATACAAATAAAGAGCCATTGGTCGGTGTCAATGTAACAGTAAAAGATCAAGCAGGTTTAGGAGCTATTACGGACATTAACGGACGTTACAAAATTAGTATCGAAGAGTTTTCAAGGCTAGTATTCTCATACATAGGTTTTGATAAACAAGAAGTGTTGGTGAAAAGACAGCAAATAGTCGATGTGGTCCTGAAAGAATCTGAAGCAAGTGAACTTGATGAAGTCGTTATTACAGGAACCGGTGCACAAAAGAAATTGACTGTAACCGGAGCAGTGACTACTGTTAATATAAACGACCTGAAAGCAAACCCGACAGCAAATCTTTCAAATGCTTTGGCTGGTAATGTGGCAGGTGTTCTTGCCATGCAGACATCCGGTCAACCAGGAAAAAACACCTCGGAATTCTGGATACGTGGAATTTCCACTTTTGGAGCAGATAACTCGGCTTTGGTCTTGGTAGACGGATTTGAGCGTAGCCTCGATGAAATCAATATTGAGGATGTTGAGTCATTCACTGTTTTAAAAGATGCTTCTACTACAGCTATTTATGGTCCTCGTGGTGCTAATGGTGTAGTATTGATTACAACTAAACACGGTAAAGCTGGTAAAATCAATATTAGTGCTAAAGTGGAAACTTCTTATAATACACGGACTATCACACCAGAATTTGTGGATGGATACACTCATGCCAGAATGATGAATGAGGCACGTATTACTCGTAATCAGGAACCGATCTATCAGGATGATGAACTGGAAATCCTACGTTTAGGACTTGACCCCGATTTATATCCGAATGTGAATTGGAAAGATGTGTTGTTGAAAGATGGTGCAATGACTTATCGTGCTAATGTTAATATGAATGGTGGTGGTAGTACAGCACGCTATTTTGTTTCACTTAGCTATATCAGTGAAGAAGGTATGTACAAGACAGATAATGCAGTGCGTAAAGATTACAACACCAATCCTGGGAGCCAACGATGGAATTATCGTCTGAATACAGATATTGACATCACAAAAACAACTCTTGTGAAAGTGGGTGTTTCCGGTTCTTTAAAGAAAAGAAATGCACCTGGACAGGGCGGTAATGTGTGGACTTCATTGATGAATCAAAGCCCGATCAGTATTCCGGTAATGTATTCTAATGGCTATGTACCCGCATTTGGAAAAGATGACAATCGTTCGAACCCATGGGTTTTGGCAACACAGACTGGATATTTTGAAATATGGGAGAATAAGGTACAAACCAATATTTCTTTGGAACAGAAACTGGACTTTATTACTAAAGGATTACGTTTTGAAGGACGTTTTGGTTTCGATACCAATAATACGAATGAAATTAGTCGCAAGAAAATGCCTCAAACATGGCGTGCAGAGCGTTTCCGAAATACTGATGGAGAAATTACTTTTAAGGAACAGCGAGCAGAAGAGAAAATGACTCAAAGCTCTACTTCAACAGGTAACCGGACTGAATTCTTAGAAGCAATTCTGCACTATAATCGCGCATTTAAGGCACATCATGTAGGTGGTACTTTAAAATATAGTCAGGATGCTTACCGAACTACAGTAGAGATAGGCACAGATATAAAGAATGGTATTGCTAAACGTCATATGGGTTTGGCCGGACGTGCTAGCTATAACTGGAATTACCGCTATTTTGCTGACTTCAACTTTGGGTATAATGGATCTGAGAACTTTGCAGATGGACATCGTTTTGGTTTCTTCCCTGCATTCTCTTTAGCTTGGAACGTTGCAGAAGAGAAATTCGTCAAGAAACATTTGAAATGGATGAATATGTTCAAGCTTCGCTATTCTTATGGTAAGGTAGGTAATGATAAATTAGGTGAACGTTTTCCTTATTTGTACACTATTGCTAGCAAATATACAGAAAAAGTAGACGGCAAAGACGAAGAGAAGACATTTCCCGGATGGAACTGGGGCGATTATGGATATAGTAATTCTTATGATGGTCGGATATACACTCAATTAGCTTCTGAAGGTGTAACTTGGGAAATTGCAACAAAGCACGATATCGGTGTAGACCTTTCTTTATTTAATGATAAGTTTACGGCTACTGTAGATTACTTCCACGAACAACGTGATGGCATTTATATGGAACGTAAATACCTGCCTAGCATAGTGGGAATTGTGAGAAGTAATCCAAAAGCCAATGTAGGTAGTGTTCTATCTCAAGGTTTTGACGGAAACTTTGCTTATAAACAGAAACTAGGAAAAGTAAACCTCACAGTCCGTGGTAATATTACCTATAGTAAAAATGAAATTTTGGAAAAAGATGAGGAAAACACTGTTTATCCTTATCAAACAGAAGCAGGCTATCGCGTAAATCAGGCAAAAGGTTTGATTGCATTGGGACTCTTTAAAGATTATGATGACATTCGTAACAGTCCTCAACAGACAGCATGGGGAAAAGTACAACCGGGTGACATTAAATATAAAGATGTGAATGGAGATGGCGTTATCAATGATGGAGATAAGGTGGCAATTGGTGCTACTACAAAACCGAACATGATTTATGGTTTTGGTATTTCTGCACGATGGAAAGGATTTGACTTTAATGTTCATTTTCAAGGATCAGGTAAGTCTTCTTTCTTTATAGAAGGGTCTACAGTGTTCGCTTTCAAAGATAGCCAGTGGGGAAATATTTTAGGGAATTTAGTGGCTAATCGTTGGGTTGATAAAGAAACTGCTGCTAAACTTGGAATTCCTGCTAATGAAAATCCAAATGCTTCGTATCCGCGGCTCAGTTACGGTGGAAATGATAATAATCAGCAAAAGTCAACTTTCTGGTTAAGAAATGGTTCGTATCTACGTTTGAAGACTCTGGAAGTTGGTTATACCTTGCCTAAATCAATAGTAAACAAGATTAAGTTCAATAATATACGTGTATTCTTTATCGGTACCAATTTATTGACATTTGCCAAATTTAAAGAATGGGATCCGGAATTAGGAAGTTCTACAGGGGCAGAGTACCCGCTGTCTAAGGTAATGACTTTAGGATTGACTGTTAATATCTAATCAATATGTGTAAAATGAAAAAGATATATAAGCTTTGTATAAGTGCCCTATTAGGGACAATCAGCGTTTCGTGTGTAGATCAGCTGGATTCGGACAAATATTTTAAAGACCGTATGACGCTGGAAGATGTATTTACTAATGAAAAATACTCTGAAGAATGGTTAGCTCATGCCTATTCTTATCTTAAAGGAGAGAATATGGACGTTGCAACCAAAGACAATATACTTTGGTGTTTTGCCGATGATATTTATTTTGGTGATCGTGATATTTATAATACCTTTAAAACAGGAACTTATAGTGAAGGAGATCGACAATCATGGGGAGATAGTTATAAAGGCATTCGTCAAGCATCCATTTTCATTCAGAATATTGATATGAATATGGACTTTACAGAAGCTGAAAGAGCTGACCTGAAAGCGCAAGCTCGTTTTGTACGTGCTTACTATTATTGGTTATTGCTTCGCAAATATGGTCCTGTCCCTTTGTTACCGGAAGAAGGTCTTGATTATACAGCCAGTTATGATGATTTGGCATGTCAACGTAACTCTTATGATGAATGCGTGGAATACATCGAATCGGAGATGCGTCTGGCAGCCAAAGACCTACCTTTGGATCGAGGAGCGAATCATACATCCCGTCCTACAAGAGGAGCTGCATTAGCTGCACGCGCAAAAGTTTTACTATATGCTGCAAGTCCTATTAATAATCCTCGTCCAGAAGATACCGAGAAATTTACAGATTTGGTAGATCATGACGGAAGATGTTTATTGGCACAGGAGTATAATGAATACAAATGGGCCAGAGCTGCAGCCGCCGCAAGAGATGTAATGGAACTCCCAGGAAGCAATTATGGACATCGCTATGTATTACATACGGTAAAGAAAAGAGAAGAGGCTGCAGCGGGATATCCGAAAACGCTTCCTCCTTATCCCGATAATGATTTTGCAAATGCTGATTGGCCGGATGGATATCGAGATATTGACCCCTTTGAATCCTATCGGCAAGTTTTTAATGGAGCCTTGTCTATGTTTGACAATCCTGAACTAATTTTTAGTCGTGGGCAGAATCAGGGTGATCGCAATCTCGCAGATATGGTATTACATCAGCTGCCTACTAGTGCTAATGGCTGGAATACACATGGTATGACGCAAAAAATGTGTGATGCTTACTATATGTATAACGGTTCGGAGTTTAATCGACAAACCTTTTTGGACACTTGTCAGGTTGAGAACCGTTTTGTGACTGAAAAGGAAGGAAAAGCAGGCACATATCCTTATTTAAAGAAAGGAGTATGGAAAGAGTATGCATGGCGCGAACCACGCTTTTATGCTTCGGTTGCTTTTAATGGTTGTGTATGGGCGCTGTTGGATAATTCAACGCTTAAAGACCCTAAGCCTGTAGAACAGCAAGTGTTTTATTATCGCGGTAACGGTAATGGATACACTAACTCTAATTTCTGGCTCCGTACTGGTATTGGAATTATGAAATTCGTTCATCCAGATGATACCTCTGGAGCGAAAAACAATAAAGACAATATTAAGTTAAAAACGGAACCTGCTATTCGTTTTGCAGAAATCTTATTGATTTATGCTGAAGCTATAAATGAATTAAGTGGTACGCACGATGTTGCATCTTGGGATAATAGTACTACTTACGCTCTTACACGTACCAAAGATGAACTGAAAAAAGGGATTCGCCCTATTCGTTGTCGCGCAGGAGTACCAGACTATACATCAGAAGAATATGAAAATAAAGATGAATTCCGTACGAAGCTGAAACATGAACGCCAAATAGAGCTTATGGGAGAAGGACATCGTTATTTTGATCTTCGTAGATGGAAAGATGCTCCGGTTGAGGAGTCAATGGAAATACGTGGATGTGATGCTTTTATGACTGAAGAAAATAGAGCAGCCTTTCATTCACCGATTGTAGTCAATGAACTTCCAACAGCTTTTTCTCGTAAATTATATTTCTGGCCTATCAGTCATGACGAGTTGAAACGTAATAAACTGTTGACACAAAATCCGGGTTGGACATACAATGATTAATCTCCTAATAAGAATATGATATGAAGAATATATATATTTACTTAAGTTTATTGGCTGTCATCATCTTGGGAACCGCTTGTAATAATGAGTGGGAAGATGAGCAGTATCGGCAATATGTCTCTTTTAAAGCACCTATAAAAGATAAAGACAATGGGGTAACTCCGATATATGTAAGATACAACCCTGATGGAAAGGTACGTTATCAGTTACCAGTTATAGTCAGTGGATCAACCACGAATGAACAAGATATGGATGTCCATGTAGCATTGTATGAAGATACTCTGGAAATATTAAACAGAGAACGTTTCAGCGGGCGTAAGGATTTGTGGTATACCTTATTGGAAGAAGATAAATATGAATTCCCTGAAACGGTTCATATTCCGGCGGGGACATGTGTAGAACAGCTAAATATTGATTTTGATTTGCGAGGAATCAATATGACGGACAAATGGGTATTACCTCTAACTATCGTTGATGATGCCACCTATAATTATCAAGGCCATCCACGTAAAAACTATGCAAAAGCATTATTACGTGTAATTCCTTTTAACGATTATTCCGGTTCATATAGTACAAGTACGATGGAAGTGTATATTCGGAATGCAGATGGAAGTACCGATAATAAACCAATGGTAAGCAATAACCGTACAGCATACGTGGTAGATAATAATACAATTTTCTTTTATGCTGGCTTGATGAGCGAAGATTTGTCAAGAGATTCACGAGAACTCTATAAAATATATGTACGTTTCAATGAAGAGGACAAATCATTGAGTCTGTGGGCAGATGATGAAAAGAAGATTGGATTTAAGTTATATGGTACTCCTGCCTACAGTGTGACGGAGGCTATGGATGCTACACGCCCCTATTTAAAACATCGCTATGTTTCATTTACTATTGAATATGATTTTAAAGATGTGACTTCTCGAAATCAAGAAGTTCTTTACAAAGTTAAAGGAACAATGTTACTTGAACGAAATCTTAATACCCAGATTCCTGATGAAGATCAGCAGATTGAATGGTAATACAAATGAATTGAAATAAACGGACTTGATAAACTCTAACCATTCCCCCTGTTACAATTAGTTGTAGCTGGGGGAATTCTTTAAGAGCACTGTCCATCACTCTATTTGCATAAAATTACATATCCTCTAGGCCTAAGACTCGTGTTTCAATATCATATTTTGCCATCTCTTTATGTTTTAAATATTCTGTTTTTTCTGCCTGATTCGAGAACGGCAATATCAATTAAAAAGTAATTGTTCTTTATTTGCAGAACTTTTATTTTCCCACCATAAGTTATCAAATTATACACATTCCTTAATTTACTTTCCGTGCAGTGTATACAAAACTAACAGATCATCATTAGCATATCCAGATACGAATTCCCCTATATTTTTTACACTTTGCATTGAAAAGACTAAGGTGTAAAATCTTGTCAGCACGTCTAAATAATGCCTCTTCACATTCTGTGAATATCTTTTGCATCAATGAATATACGAAGTCACTAATAACAGGAATAATTCTAGTTTTTTGTCGATATTCATCCCAAAGAAAATAGAACAACCAAATTATAAAAATAAAGCGACTTTATTGAGAGAAAAATCACCTTAATTTTATTCGAAAAACATGTAAAGCACAACACGAAAACAATACTAACTCATATAATGCGCTGATTATAAGGGAGATAAACTACTACCTATTAGTTTGGACAGGACCCGGAAAACCAACTTTGCACAGATGATTTTGCCGGACATTGGGCCCATAATGCCAATCTTTCAGTGAAAGCCATCATGGGCGTAGCCGGATACAGCGAAATGGCTCGTATGCTCGGTTTGAATGATGTAGCAGATAAATATGCAGTGATAGCTAAGCAAATGGCAACAAAGTGGGAAGAAATGGCAAATGAAGGCGACCATTACCGTTTGGCTTTTGACCGTAAAAACACTTGGAGCCAAAAATACAATATGGTTTGGGATAAGTTGTGGGATCTGAAATTATTCCCTAACAATGTAATCGGGAAAGAAATTAATTATTACTTGACAAAACAGAATCCTTATGGACTTCCTTTGGATTCCCGCAAGGAATACACAAAATCCGATTGGATTATGTGGACAGCAGCTATGTCCTCCGATAAGGAGACTTTCCAGAAACTCTCTGATCCTGTTTATAAATATATCAATGAAACGACTTCACGAATACCTATCAGTGATTGGCATCATACGGATAGTGGAACATGGGTGAGCTTCAGAGCCCGGTCGGTAATTGGAGGATACTGGATGAAGGTATTAATGGATAAAATTCACGATAATCAATAATTTAAATCTAGTGCATTATGAATGGTAAAACTATGCAAAAAGGAGACCAGAGGTTTCATTGGATCCTACTACTATTCTTTACAGTCTATTTTGGTAGTTGTAAGGACGAAAAAAACTCGGAATCAACGCCTTATGATTCAAGCCAGCCAATAGAAATTTCTGACTTTACTCCAAAATCAGGAGGGGCTAAAACACGAATGGTAATCTACGGTAGTAATTTTGGAATTGATGCCTCTATAGTAAAAGTTACAATTGGCGGTAAAAATGCTCCAGTAGTTAGTGCTAAAGGGAACTGTCTTTATTGTATGGTTCCAGCTAAGATCAAAGATGGAACATTGTTATTAACGATTGGTGAAGGGGCAAATGTACAGACAATAGAAGCCAATGACAAATTTACCTACGAACGGAAAATGACAGTCTCTACTTTATATGGAAAAGAAAGAGAAGACGGTAGTTATGAAGTAATGAATGGTACATTCTCCGAATCATTTGAGAAATTTTATGGTGTTGCAGAACCAACATGGTTCTCATTCGATCCTAAAGATTATCCGAATACCTTATTTTTAGCACAGGATAATGGCAAGCCACTACGTCTGTTGGACTTAAAACAGAAAAGAATTAGTACAGGCCTATCTACGGGTGATGCCCAGATTGTACGCATGCGTACTCTGACATGGACATTGAGTGGTGATACCTTGATTATTGCTAATGATGGAGGAGATGGCAATTCTGAAGACAAGAATGTAAAAAGTAATGTGTTTGTAACTCGTCTAGGAAATTTTAAAGATTCTAAATATCTGGCTGGAGGTAAGCAATGTAATGGGTCGGCCGTTCATCCTATAAACGGAGAGCTGTACTATAACAGCTATTCAAAAGGAGACCTTTATCGATATGATTTTACGAGATGGGGATGCGGCATTGACGAATCCTTAGCTCATCGTGATTATCTAGGGTCTATTCAAGATAATGGTTGGGAGTTCAATATTGTAATTCATCCATCAGGTGATTATGCTTATATCATTGTGATGAATAAGCATTATATCATGCGGATGAACTATAATTGGGAAACTAAGAAATTTGGTACGCCCTACTTACTATGTGGGAAAGTAGGTGAGTCTGGATGGGAAGATAAAGTTGGAACAAGTGCCCGCCTGAATAGTCCTTATCAAGGAGTTTTTGTAAAAAATCCCCAATATTTAGCCGAAGGTAAGTCGGATATATATGACTTTTATTTCTGTGACCGCAATAATCATTGCGTTCGCACATTGACTCCGGAAGGTCTAGTCACCACTTTTGCAGGTCGAGGTAGTGCAGGGTTGAATTCTAATCCATATGGAAATATTGATGGTGATTTACGTGACGAAGCTCGTTTCGATCAGCCAGCAGCAATAGCCTATGACTCTATTAATAATGTATTCTACGTTGGCGATATCGAAAATCACAGTATTCGTAGAATCGGCTATGAGGAATGGGATGAAGAAGCAATCGGAGAATAATGTATTGATGAATAAACACATGTATATATGAGACATTTTTTAATAACATACATATTACTATTAAGTTGCTCAATTAGTATATGGGCTCAAGAAACTGTAGTGATAACAGGAATTGTAACTGATGCGCAAAAAGAGCCTTTGGTTGGTGTGAATGTAGCAGTAAAAGATGCCCCTGGATTAGGGACCATTACTGATATAAACGGAAAATACAAAATCAAAGTAGAGCCTTATCAACGGCTTGTGTTTTCCTATGTAGGTTTTGATAAAACAGAAGTATTGATAAAAGAACAACGCGTGATAAATGTTTCATTGAAGGAAGCCCAAGCAAGTTCATTGGACGAGGTTGTTATTACAGGCACAGGTGTGCAAAAAAAACTCACGGTAACAGGAGCTATAACAACAGTAAATGTTTCCGACTTGACTCACACCTCCAATGGAAATGTCGTTAATGCATTGGCTGGTAATGTGGCTGGTGTATTGGCTATGCAAACATCTGGACAGCCTGGTAGGAATACCTCTGAATTTTGGATTCGCGGTATTTCGACATTCGGTGCCAGCACGGCAGCTCTAGTGTTGGTTGATGGATTCGAACGTGATTTGGATGATGTGAATATTGAGGACATTGAATCTTTTTCTGTATTAAAAGACGCTTCTGCAACTGCAATTTATGGTAGCCGTGGAGCAAATGGAGTTGTCTTAATTACTACAAAACGCGGAAAAGCCGGCAAGATCAACATTGATGCCAAAGTTGAAACTTCTTATAACACCCGAACTATAACGCCTGCATTTGTTGATGGATATAGATATGCTTCTATGCTGAATGAAGCAAGAATTACACGTAACCAGGAGCCTATTTATCAGGCAGATGAACTGAATTTATTGCGTGCGGGACTTGATCCAGATCTGTATCCGAATGTAGATTGGAAAGATCTTTTGCTGAAAGACGGTGCCATGACTTATCGTGCTAATGTAAACATGAACGGTGGTGGATCAACGGCACGATATTTTGTATCATTAAGCTATCTTAAAGAAGATGGAATGTATAAGACCGATGATACATTGCGGAAAGATTATGATACCAATGCAAACGCGAATACTTGGAATTATCGTTTGAATACAGATATTGATATTACAACAACGACGTTACTAAAGGTTGGCGTTTCTGGGTCATTAAAGAAGTACAATGAACCTGGATTATCCGGTGATGTTTGGAAGTCGCTTATGCACCAAAATCCTGTTAGCGTCCCAGTATTATATTCAAATGGTTATGTACCAGCATATGGAACAGGAGACCGAACCAACCCTTGGGTTTTGGCAACGCAGACTGGCTATAAAGAACATTGGGAAAATACGATACAGACAAATCTGACTTTGGAGCAAAAATTAGATTTCATAACGAAAGGATTGAAATTTATTGGACGTTTCGGATTTGATACTTGGAATAAAAATAATATTGACCGTATAAAATGGCCGGAACAATGGAAAGCTGAACGCTATCGCGATGAGAATGGCAAATTGGTATTTCATCGCATAACAGAAGAACAAAAGATGAAACAGAGTAGTTCAGCAGAAGGCAATAGAAAAGAAATATTCGAAGCTGAGCTTCATTATGACCGGGGATTCAAAGAACATCATGTGGGCGGTATCATCAAATTCAATCAAGACTCTCAAGTGTTTACTGTGGACACAGGGGATGATATCAAAAAGGGAATAGCTCGGCGACATTTAGGTTTAGCCGGACGTGTTAGTTACAATTGGAATTATCGTTATTTTGCAGATTTCAATTTTGGTTATAATGGTTCTGAAAATTTTGCTGACGGACATCGTTTTGGCTTTTTCCCTGCCGTATCCGCAGCTTGGAATATAGCCGAAGAACCTATAATCAAAAAGAATCTGAAATGGATGAATATGCTCAAAATTCGTTATTCATTTGGTAAAGTAGGTAATGACGCATTGAAAATTGGTGATACAGAATATCGTTTTCCTTATTTGTATACAATTGGTAGTGGCGATGGTTATGAATGGGGAGACTATAATTATAGCAAGTCTTATTCGGGAATGACTTATACTGATTTAGCTTCCAACTATGCCACTTGGGAAGTAGCGACCAAACACGACCTAGGTGTTGATCTGGCATTATTCAATGACAAATTTACGGCTACCGTAGATTATTTTCATGAACAACGTGAAGGTATCTGGATGGAACGTAAATATCTTCCAGGTATAGTCGGAGTAAGTAGTAATCCGCGTGCAAATGTTGGTAAAGTGTTATCTGAAGGATTTGATGGAAACTTTACCTATCGTGAGAGAATTAATAAGGTGGACGTGACTGTGCGTGGTAACATTACTTATAGTAAAAATACAATTTTGGAGAAAGACGAAGAAAATAGCGTATATCCTTATCAGATGGAAAGAAACTATCGGGTGAACCAAGCTAAAGGTCTAATCGCTTTGGGCTTGTTTAAAGATTATGACGATATTCGTAATAGCCCCAGGCAAGATTTTGGAACGGTTCAACCTGGTGATATCAAGTATAAAGATGTGAATGGTGATGGTGTCATTAATGATGGTGATAAAGTGGCAATCGGCGCTACTTCCAAACCCAACATGATTTACGGATTTGGTGTTTCTGCTAGTTGGAAAGGTTTGGATGTGAATATTCACTTTCAAGGTGCAGGTAAAACATCATTTTTCATAAATGGCCCTACTGTATATGCATTCAGTAGTGGTGATTGGGGAAATATCTTGAAGGATGTGGCTGATTCTAATCGTTGGATAGAACATGAAATTTCTGGTACAATGGCTACCGAGAACCCGAATGCCGAATATCCTCGTTTGAGTTATGGTGGCAATAGTAATAACTATCGCGAATCCACTTTTTGGTTGAGAAATGGTTCATACTTGCGCCTTAAAACTCTGGAATTCGGATATACAATTCCCAAATCACTCGTCAACAAGATTCGTTTCAATAATATTCGTTTGTTCTTCCGTGGAACCAACCTTTTGACTTTCTCTAGCTTCAAATTATGGGATCCGGAACTTGGAAGCTCTACAGGAACAGAGTATCCGTTAGCTAAATCTGTAACTTTAGGATTATCAGTCAACTTATAATAAGATTATACTAATGAAAAAAAAATATATTATATTATCTGCCGTATTAGTAGGAATGGGGTTAGGCCTTTCCTCATGTGCAGATCAATTGGATGCCGATCGCTATTTTAAAGATCGTATGAGCTTGGAAGATGTTTTTTCAAGTAGAGACTATTCAGAAGAATGGCTGGCAAATGCATTTGTACATTTGACGGGTAGTAATGCCGATGTTTCTAGTAAGGGACATACTATGTACTGTTTCGCTGATGATATGTACTTTGGTGACCGTGATGATAAATACAAAAAATGGAAAAACGGAGAATATGATGAAGGCTGGGAACAAGGTCCATGGGGAGCGTGCTATACCGGTATTCGTCAAGCCTCTATTTTTATTTTGAATATTGACCAAAACACTAAATTTACTCAAGAAGAACGAGCTGACATGAAAGCACAAGCCCGTTTTGTAAGAGCGTATTATTATTGGTTGCTATTACGCAAATATGGACCTATTCCTTTGCTGCCAGAAGAGGGATTAGACTATACTGACGAATATGCAGATCTGGCATGCGGACGCAATACGTATGATGAATGTGCAACCTTTATAGCTTCTGAAATGCAAATTGCAGCAGCAGATTTACCATTGACACGTGGTGCTAACAATATAGCACGGCCAACGCGTGGCGCAGCATTGGCTGCTCGAGCTAAAGTTTTGCTTTATGCAGCAAGCCCCATCAATAATCCTCGTCCTGAAGACACAGAAAGATTTACAGATCTGGTAGATCGAAATGGACGTAATTTGATAGCACAAGAGTATAATGAGGAAAAATGGGCGAAAGCCGCAGCCGCAGCCCTTGATGTCATGAAACTTGAAGGTGGCACACGCTATGAGCTATTTCACGTAGCAACTCGCACACAAGGAGGAGCTGGTTATCTTCCCACACTTACTCCTTATGATGATGGTGATTTTTCGACTAAGAATTGGCCGGAGGGATATAAAGATATTGATCCTTATGAATCTTACCGTTCATTGTTCAATGGAAACGTGAGTCCTTCAGATAATAAAGAATTGATTTTTACACGCGGTCAGAACCAAAGTGGTGAAGGTATTAATGTCATGGTCGTTCATCAGTTACCTCGTATCGCAAACGGATGGAATACACATGGACTAACACAAAAACAGTGTGACGCCTATTATATGAGAGACGGTTCGGACTGTCCAGGTAAAGATTCTGAATATAGTGAGTATCCGGCTTATGCAAATCATATTGACAGTCGTCCGCGTGCAGAAGGGTTTGTGACTGATGAAAACAAAGATCAATATCCGGAGTTGGGAGAACGTAGAGTGGGGGTAAGCATGCAATATGTAAGGCGTGAGCCACGCTTCTATGCTTCGGTTGCATATAATGGAGCCTCGTGGTATTTATTAAATGAACCTAATCAGAATGACAGAGACAAACAAGTATTTTATTATCGTGGTGGTGGAAATGGATATACAAATACTATGTTCTGGCTTCGTACAGGTATCGGTGTTATGAAGTTTGTACATCCGGATGATACATATCGTGGAGGTGATTTAGAGAGGGTTCGTAAGAAAGCAGAACCTGCTATTCGATATGCTGAAATTCTATTAATCTATGCAGAGGCGTTGAATGAATTGGATGGAACTTATAATATAACTTCATGGGATGGTGAAACACAATATACAATTCGTCGTGATATAAATGAAATGAAGAAAGGGATTCGGCCGATTCGTTGTCGTGCAGGAATGCCGGATTATACAATGCCAGAATATACTGATAAAGAGATTTTCCGTGAGAAGTTGAAACGTGAACGCCAAATTGAATTAATGGGAGAAGGTCATCGTTATTATGATATCCGCCGTTGGAAAGATGCTAATGTAGAAGAGGCTCTGCCTATTTATGGATGCAATACTTTGATGACAGAGAAATGGAGAGATTTGTTCCATGTTCCAGTACCTGTACCATCACTGCCAACTAACTTCTCCAGAAAAATGTATTTCTGGCCAATAAGTTATTCTGAGTTGAAACGAAACGTGCTACTGACTCAGAATCCGGGATGGACATATAATGATTAATTAGTAAAATCGATAAGATATGAAATACATATACATTTGTTTAATCGTAGTTACTGCGATACTAAGCACTTCATGCAATGATGAATGGAAAGACGAGCAATATGACCAATATATATCTTTTAAAGCACCCATTAATGATACTGGGGTAACCGATATTTATGTGAGATATAAAGAGGATGGCGAGGTGACTTATAGATTACCAATGATAGTCAGCGGGTCTGTCATAAACAAAAGAGATCGTTCTGTACACATAGCTGTGGATACTGATACATTAAAGACCTTGAATGAAGCACGTTTTGGACGTGAAGATCTCTATTATGTAGCTTTGGAAAATAATCGCTATACATTCCCAGAAACAGTGCACATTCCAGCCGGAACCTCTACTACTTTACTAGATATTACCTTTAAATTAGATAAACTGGATTTGTTTAAGAAATGGGTGCTACCGATAAGCATAGAGGATAACACTTCATATAACTACATAGGACATCCACGTAAAAACTATGCTAAAGCATTATTACGCGTATTGCCCTTCAATGATTATTCCGGGAAGTATAGTTCAACAGCTATGCAAGTATACATAAAAGATAAAGACGGTAGTATTGATAAGAGCGAAGCTATTGCAACAACTACACGTACAGCCTATGTGGTGGATCAAAATACTGTATTCTTTTATGCCGGCGCAATGGATGAAGATTTGATTAATCGTGATAAATATAAGATTCAGTTCTACTTTGATCCAAGCGATAAAAAGATGGTGCAAATAACAGCAGAAAATGATAAAATCAAGTTGCAACAACTCAAAGAAACCTCCTATACTATTGCTGAAGTCCCAGACGTTACTCGTCCATATCTATTGCACCGCTATGTTACATTTAGTGTTGATTATGAGTTTGTTGATTATACATCTGCAGATAATGAGGAAATTCCATACTATGTAACAGGCGTGTTGACACTTGAACGTAATATAAACACGCAGATTCCAGATGAAGATCAGGCTGTCGAATGGTAACATAATTGGTTAATTAAGTTTTTGTGAATACTATCCACAAATTAAGATAATCCCACTGTTTGCAACTGGATAGAGAATACAAAAAGAATAGAGAAGAGAGCGAGCATTTTCACCCTCTTCTCTATTTATGTTTTTATAGGAAGAGGGAAAAACGTATCATTCTACCAGTTTTTTTCCTTTATTGATTAGTATTTTTCCCTCCTTTTTTTATGTCTTTCCTATTTTTGCATCCAATCAATGTATTTCTTTAAATCAAAATAATTATGAACTTAAAAAAACATTTACCCTGGCTGGGAGCCCTCCTCCCCATTGTTAACACACAAGCTGAAACAAAACCCAATGTAGTAATTATCTATATCGATGATATGGGTATCGGTGACATCGGTTGTTATGGAGGTAAATTCGCTCCTACTCCCAATATTGACAAGTTGGCACAGGACGGACTATTATTCAACCAATATTACTCTTCTGCGCCGGTTAGCTCTCCATCCCGCTGCGGACTGACAACAGGCCTCTTTCCTCTTGAAGTGGGAATCAACACTTTCCTGAATGATAAAGCTGCTAATAAGAGATGCGAACAACGTAATTTCCTTGATGATAAGTTGCCTTCAATGGCACGTGCTTTCCAAAATGCAGGTTACTCAACAGGACACATCGGAAAATGGCACATGGGAGGCGGACGTGACGTACATGATGCTCCTTCTATTAAGAATTACGGTTTTGATGAATACATATCAACTTACGAGAGTCCGGATCCGGAACCGGCAATCACTGCTACCAAATGGATATGGTCGGATAAAGACAGCGTGAAGCGCTGGAGACGTACCGAATACTTTGTAGATAAAAGTATTGAGTTTGTAAAGCATCATAAAGATGAGCCTTTCTTCCTGAATCTATGGCCGGATGATATGCACACCCCTTGGGTACCGGAATTCAAACAAAAGGAAAGAAAAAGCTGGGAAACCCAGGAAGCGTTTGCACCCGTACTTGCGGAAATGGACAAACAGCTCGGACGTTTTATCAAAGCACTGGATGAGTTAGGCCTAGCCGAAAACACAATCATTATTTTCACCAGTGACAATGGTCCCGCACCTAGCTTCAAGTCTGTACGTTCCGCTTATCTGAGAGGAACTAAAAATAGTCTTTATGAAGGCGGTATCCGCATGCCGTTCATCGTCAGATATCCTAAGAAGATTAAAGCCGGACAGGTAAATAATGAATCAGTATTATGTGCCGTAGATTTATATCCGACTTTGTGTTCAGTAGCCGGAATCAAGACTGAAAAAGGCTATAAAGGTGATGGGCAGAACTATGCAAAAGTTCTTCTCGGTAAATCGGAAGCTAAACGCAAGACTGATTTAATGTGGGACTTCGGACGAAACAAACATTTTGGCTTTCCAGGAAACCCTTATGACAAAAGCCCTCATTTAGCTATACGTAGCGGAAAATGGAAATTATTAGTGAATGGCGACGGAAGCGATGCACAACTATATGACATGGAAAAGGATAAGTTTGAAAAGAGCAATATCGCAAGCGAGCATCCTGATCTGGTTGCCAAGTTGAGCAAAAAGGTATGCCAATGGTATGCCGAAAACAAAGACAAAGGACTACAAACCTCTAATTAAACAATAATATTCATGAATTCTAAAGCTTTTCTTCTGCCGGCAGCGCTAATGATAGCCGGCAACACTGCAGCAAATGCCAAAGGAAAAAAGTCCGATCAGCGACCTAATATCCTGGTAATTCTTGCGGATGACCTCGGTTATTCCGACTTGGGATGCTACGGTAGTGAAATTC
>OJQX01000655.1_pt1 | contig 18814 bp, 10 predicted proteins | sample 1599031 | NCBI WGS metagenome assembly OJQX01 (sample SAMN03922513, study PRJEB24848) | human gut metagenome | isolation source: stool sample | host: Homo sapiens | place: Germany | collected 2010-02 | reverse complement strand
TTCGCGTTCAATAGTTTAGATAGTTCTTCTTGATATTTCGGATTGAGCGCATAAGCCGCTCCATATCCTTCGGTCACGATAATGGTAGGACGATCATAACCTACATGGCCTACGATAACCCGTTGCGTAAATGTTCCGGCGGCGGGGTCTTTCGGATCGACCTGCTGTGTAATACGTACTACATATTTCTCCGGATAATGATCGGATTGAAGTTTTTCAATACCACTAATTCCTTTTAGGGCGGCAAGCTTCTCTTGTAAATCTCCGGGAGCGGCCATTACCGTCATCACCGACAGGAAGAAAAGAAGCAAGAAGTTAAATGTTCTTCTCATGGTAATTTAGTCTTTTAGATATTGTATTGTTCGTAATAATCCCTCATATTTGGCGCGTTTCACCGCCGAATGCGCAAAGATACGATTATAATCCTCACGGCTCAATGCCTTGAAGTCGTCTTTTTTAAGAGAGAGCAAAGAAGGGGTGGGATGAAAGGCTGCTACTGCCGTAGGCATAGCGAAGCGGTTCCAAGGACAAACGGCTTGGCAGGTGTCGCATCCATAGACGCGGTTACCTAAAAGGACGGCTTGCTCAACAGGGATTTCTCCACGATGCTCGATCGTAAGATAAGAGATACATTTACGGGCATTCAAACGTTTCGGCCCTTCCAAGGCTCCGGTAGGACAAGCGTTCAAACAGCGGATGCAGGAACCGCAGTGATTCTTTTTGGGGGAATCATAGGTATCGACTACCAAAGTTGTCACGATCTCCCCAAGGAAAAAGAAAGAGCCTTTGCCCGGGATGATTAGATTCGTATTCTTTCCGATCCATCCTAAACCGGCTTTCCAAGCCCAATAACGTTCTAACAGAGGGGCGGAGTCCGTGAATACACGGGCCTCATTGTTGGAGGGATGATGCTCGGTTATCGCTTTCCATAATTGGCGAAGTTTATCCTTTACGACCCCGTGATAATCTTCTCCATACGCATAATACGAGATATAAGGTTCCGCCGGATTCCGGAGAACTTTCGGATAATAATTCAAGGCTACTGAGATAACTGATTTGGCACCTTCCACCAAGCCATCCGGATTGAGACGAATTTCCCGATGATTCTCCATGTATTTCATTCCAGCATGGTAGCCTTCCGCGATCCATTGGTCAAAATAAGCCTCCTCGCTCCCGGCCTTCGCTACTTCAGCGATACCGCAAGCGGAAAAGCCTAATTCCATAGCTTTATCTTTTATAAACTGGGAGATACCCATTATTCAAAAACTTTAAACTCGTAGCCTTCCTTTAAGAGCCATTCGACAGCCCGGGGCATTGCCTCACGCATATTGCGCTCGGCTTTCAAGGAATCGTGGAAGACGATAACGGAACCATTACGGGTATAGTTCTTTACCACGTTAAAGACACCATTCGGAGTCATATGCGGGCTATAATCGCGGGTGACCACATCCCACATCACGATATGATAATGGCGGCGAAGCCATACTACCTGCGGAAAACGCATATGCCCATGAGGAGGCCGAAATAAATTGCTGGGAATATATTCGGCTGCCTTCTCCACATTCGCCAAATAATTCTTCGTCCAGAACTTGATACCTTGGATATGGTTGAACGTATGGTTACCGACACGGTGCCCACGATCTATCACCATCTGGAAGACCTCGGGATGCTTACGTACATTATCCCCTACCATAAAAAAGGTAGCCTTGATCCCATACGTATCCAATATATCTAAAACCCAAGGGGTAACCTCGGGAATCGGGCCGTCGTCGAAGGTGAGATACACACACTTCTTCTCTGCCGGTATTCGCCAAGTTACCCCCGGGAACAGTGCCCTGTAAAACCAAGGCGGTTGTTCTATAAACATACTTTGTTAGTCTTTTGCCACTGATCCGTACGCCATACGGTAATTATCAAATTCCTCTTGATAAGGCTTAGCGAACTCCGGATTGTATTGTTTGCTTACACGCAATACCTCTTGGAGAACCGCCAAGTTATGACCTAAATCACTCTCGACAGATGATAATTGCCCCGGACGCAAACGGAAATACCAGTTTATACTGCGCAACGCATTGTCCGCTATACCTTTATAAACCATCTCCGCCTTCTCCTTCTGGCCCAACTCGTAATACAGCTCACCTAAAGAAAGAGCGCTATAATCCAACGGAACATTCTCGGGAGGCAATACTTCCATCGCCTTATCCAATACGTCCAGTGCTTTCTCATTCTTGCCCTCAGCGACCAAAGCGGCAGCCAACTTACTGAACAACGCGATACGATAGCTCTTGCACATCCGCATCACAGTCTCATCCAAGTACACACCCGGCGTATTGACACCACCCCATTTGAACTTATTCATCACGTTGTCATACATCTTCTCCGTATTGATCGAACGAACAGTTCCCTGTGTCTCCATCGGAACAATCTGATAAGCCATACCGGTCTGCTGGAAGTACGGATCCAATTTCACGAATTGATCCGGGCTTACGGTAATCGCGTAATAGATCGGACGGTTCCAATCATTCGTCTGCAACATATCCAAGATAATCAACTCTTGCTTACCCAAGACATCCTTGCCTTTCAAGTCAATCTTCATCTCTTTCTGCAAATACGGCAAGTTAGCGGTATCGATCACGCCGGCAGCCATAACTGCGGCGGAATCTACCCCCATCGTCAATGTCTGAGCAGGGATATAATCTAATTCTTGATTGATACCCGGGATCTTCTTAAACTTCGGATCGTTACTACGAACAAAATCAAGAGCGGTCTTCAGATCAATCGATTTATCCGTCATCGGGAATACATAAGCGGCATCACGAGTACCTTGCACATAATCCTCCGGTTGCCAAGAGATTGGAAGCGGATCGGATTCGTATGCTTGCTTCTTCATTTGGTTGATATACCAGTCGGTTTGCAAATAGCTCGTATTACATACACGTACATCCGTACGGATACCTTCCACCTCCTGCGCGTACCACAACGGGAACGTGTCATTATCACCATTCGTAAATATGACAGCGTTCGGCTCGCAAGATTCCAAATAGTTCGCACCAAAATCACGGCAAACATAACGGTTCGAGCGATCATGGTCGTCCCAGTTCTGCGCACCCATCTGGATAGGAACCAACAAGCAGAGTACCGTAGCGACAGAACCCGCTATCACCGGAGATAACTTGCCATACTTCTGCAATCCTTTCGCCAAGGCCGCCACACCGAAACCGATCCATATACAGAACGCATAGAATGATCCGGCATACGCATAGTCTCGCTCACGAGGTTGATACGGCGTCTGGTTCAAGTAAAGCACGATCGCGATACCCGTCATAAAAAACAAGAAGAACGTGATCCAGAATCCCTGAATGCCCTTCTTTCCGGCATAAGCTTGGAATAGAAGCCCCAAGATACCCAACAGAAGCGGTAACATATAATATACGTTATGCCCCTTATTGTTGACGATATCGAACGGCATATCCTCTTGCGGACCCACTAAAGCCTCATCAATAAACGGAATACCGGTTATCCAGTTACCATTCGACACCTCACCATGACCTTGTATATCGTTCTGCCGTCCGGAGAAGTTCCACATGAAATAACGCCAATACATGAAATTCAGCTGATAAGCGAAGAAATAACGTAAATTCTCGGCAAACGTAGGTTTCATCACAGTCACCATCTCACCGCAACGGTTGAACTTCACCGGTGTACCTTTCACTTGTGCCCACTCCTTATAAGCAGCCACATGACGTCCGTCGCTACTATACATACGGGGGAAAAGCATACTCAACTCATCCACGTATTCGTATTCCGTATCGTAACGAGAGATATAATAATGATCCTTCTCGTTTTTATCTTTCTTAATGACACGGCTCCAAGTCGGCTCACCCTCTTTCGATACAGGTACGCAAGTGCCGCCTTGGTTCTCACGCTTCACCTCGGATACATAGGTCTGACCGTAGATCAACGGAGTCTTACCGTATTGCTCGCGAGCCAAATAAGTACGCAAGGTAAAGATATCTTGCGGAGCGTTTTGGTTCATAGGCGTATCGGCTGTCGCACGGATCAATGTCAAGGCATAGGATGAATAACCCACTACGATTACCATCAAGCAGACCAAGATCGTATTCAGCATCTTGATATTTACCTTCTTGCTCATGAACAAATAAGCCGTCAAGGCCGCCGTGAGGATCACGGCGATCACGTAACCGCTACCGATAAACGGAATACCCAACAATACGATCGAGAGGATAAAGGATATCTTCATCCGCACCGGATGGATCTCGTCTTGCATCGTCTCCCAGATCGCCCAGATCAAGGAAGCCGCCAAGATAATCACGAACGCATATACACCCGAGTTATACGGCATACCGAACGTATTGACAAACAACAGCTCGAAATAACCGCAAACCTCAACCAAGCCTTGTACGACACCATACATCATCAAGCCCACGATAGCGAACGACACCAATAAAGCGATCAGCGTACCCTTCATCGTAGGATTCGGGAATTTCTTATAATAATATACCAGCACGATAGCCGGGATACACAATAAATTCAGCAAATGGACACCGATACTCAGACCCATCAAATAAGCGATCAGCACGATCCAACGATCGGCATGCGGACGATCGGCGGCTTCTTCCCATTTCAGGATCAACCAGAATACCAAGGCGGTAAACAAGGAAGAATAAGCATATACCTCGCCCTCCACGGCGCTAAACCAGAATGTATCGCTAAACGTATAAGCCAAAGAACCTACCAAACCGCAACCCATGATCGTAATCATCTGTCCCAGACACATCATCTTATCGTCTTCCACGATAATCTTACGAGCTAAATGGGTAATACTCCAGAAAAGGAATAAGATCGTCAGGCCGCTAAAAAGGGCGGACATCGTATTGACCATTACCGCCACCTTGGAAGGGTCCGAGGCGAACTGCGTAAATAAATTGGCTGTTAACATGAAGAAAGGAGCTCCGGGCGGATGGCCTACTTCCAATTTGTATGCCGAAGAGATAAACTCACCACAATCCCAGAAACTGGCGGTGGGTTCCATTGTCATCAGATAAACGGTAGAAGCGATCAAAAAAACGACCCACCCCAACACGTTGTTGATTAGTTTGTACTTTCCCATACTTTGTATAAGTGTGATAATTAATTGTTTCTACTTGCATACCCACACGGGCAGTCGGCCGCAAAGGTAATCATTTACGTTTAATACCTAACGTTCCATTCCCCTATAAATTATATAGAATAGATTAGAATTATATTAAACAAACCTTATCACTCAAGTGTTAATAGAATAGTTGAGTATTAAAATTATAGGGAGATGAAAGAAAATTATGAACTAATTGATAATGAAGAACGCCACCAATATGAATTTCATATAGAGCGATACGTTCCCAGAATAGAGTATATAAAAAATAAGGATGGGGTAATTTATCTCACCCACACTGAGGTTCCCATGGAGCTTGGAGGTAAAGGAATTGGTAGCCAATTGGTGGAGAAAGTGCTCTTGGATATCGAGAAGAAAGACTTACGTCTCGTTCCGTTATGTCCGTTCGTAGCTGGATATATCCAGAAGCATCCGGATTGGAAACGCATCGTAATGAGTGGTATACATGTTTAATATTTATAACAAAATTATATGGGCAAGAAGATCGAATATACGAATGGTGAACTCACCATTATCTGGCAACCGGAGTTATGTCAACATGCCGGTATCTGTGTAAAGACTCTTCCCGGTGTCTATAAGCCGAAGGAGAGGCCCTGGATACAGATAGAGAATGCGACAACCGCAGAATTAATTGCCCAAATCAATCAATGTCCGTCTGGCGCGTTGACATACCGAATGAATAAAGAGGTGAAATGAGGCCCCCCCGCCTGTCTCATCTTGATAGAAAGGAGTATTCCGTATCGGATACTCCTTTTTTCGCCATAAGGACCTCTTTCTATGATTTTTTGCTAGTTTTGTGATCTAGATTCACTATCAATGAAACAAATATGATAAAAAGACATTCTATCTTAACGGCAATCCTGCTTTGTTTCGTCGCTTTCACACAAGTGATGGCACAAGAGATGCAGGAACCCGAACCGCTTCCGATCGACCCAAAGGTTCGATACGGGAAATTGAGTAACGGATTGACCTACTATATCCGTCACAACGATCAGCCCAAAGACCGGGCAGACTTTTACATCGCCCAAAACGTAGGCTCCATCTTAGAGGAAGACAATCAACGAGGTTTGGCTCACTTCTTGGAACATATGGCTTTCGACGGCAGTAGGAACTTCCCGAATAACGGGATGGACGAATATATCGAGAGTGTAGGTATGCGCAGCGGGGAAAACTTCAACGCCTATACTTCCTTTGATGAGACCGTCTACATGATTACCAACGCCCCTGTCAACAAAAGCGGCGTGGTTGATTCTTGCTTATTGATCCTTCACGATTGGTCCGGGTTCCTAGCCTTGACCGACTCGGCTATCCAGAAAGAACGTGGGGTCATCCGTGAGGAATGGCGTACCCGACAGGATGCCCAGACTCGTCTATGGGAGCAGCAACTACCCAAGATGTACCCGGGAAGCCGTTACGCGAACCGGATGCCGATCGGTTCGATCGACGTGATCGAGAACTTCAAGCCGGACGAGTTGAGGGCTTACTACAAAAAATGGTATCGTCCGGACTTGCAAGCGATTATCATCGTGGGAGACGTAAATGTAGATCAAGTGGAGGCAACGATCAAAAAGATGTTCGCCGATGTCCCTGCCCCGGTCAACCCGGCAAAACGGGAACAAGTATCGGTTCCCGACAATGATCTACCTCTGATCTCGATCGCCAAAGACAAGGAGGCATCCAATACGATCCTTTATATCTTCTATAAACACGATAAATTGCCCAACGACTTGAATCGTACGATTGCCGGATTGGTAAAGGACTATATCCAGCAAATATGCGCGTCGATCATGGACGAGCGTTTCGATGACATCTTGCATCAAGCGAATCCTCCGTTTATCTATGCGGAAGCCTACGACGATGATAATTTCATGATCGCGAAGAGCAAAGGAGCATGGACCGTAGCCGCTCTTGCCAAGGAAGGCGAGATCGATTCCACACTGACCACGCTTGTCAAAGAGACCCAACGGGTAAAACAATATGGCTTTACGCCATCCGAGTATGAACGGGCACGCATCAACGTGTTGAAACAATACGAGTCCGCTTACAACGAGCGGAATAACCAAAAGAACGACGCTTATGTCCGTGAATACGTGAACCATTTCACCAACGGCGGTTATATCCCGGGCATTGAGATGGAATACACGCTATTGAACCAGATCGCCCAGAATATCCCGGTAGAGCAAGTCAACCAATATATCCAAGATATGATCGGAGAGGATAATATCGTGATCGGGTTAACCGGACCGGATAAAGAAGGTATAAAATACCCGTCCGAGGAGAACCTGCTCCGTACGTTCCTCAAAGCACGACAGATGCCGGTAGAGCCTTATAAGGAAACTGTCTCCAACGAGCCTTTAGTCCCGACCTTGCCGACCCCGGGCCGGATCACGGAGACAAAGACCGGCCAGCGCTTCGGAGCGACAGTATTTACCTTAAGCAATGGTATCAAGGTGGTATTGAAGCCTACCGAATTCAAGAAGGACGAGATCATCATGACTGCTACCAGCCCGGGAGGAAGCACTTTATTCGGCACGAAGGATATTGATAACTTAAAAGTTTTCAATGACGTGATCGAGATAGGTGGATTGGGCAATTTCTCCGCCACGGATCTAAGTAAGCGTCTGGCCGGAAAGAAGGTATCTTGCGCCCTATCGCTCAGTCAAGATAGTGAGAACGTGAACGGAATGGCCGCTCCTTCCGATTTGCGAACCTTATTCGAGTTAATTTACCTTAGCTTCACGGCTCCCCGCATGGACGAGGAGGCCTACGCATCTTTCGAGACACGGACAAAAGCGCAATTGCAGAATATGGAGTTAAATCCGATGGTCGCTTTCAGCGACTCTTTGTCTAAAGCGGTTTACGGAGATAATCCTCGTGCGTCACGTCTTCGTCCACAAGATTTCGAACATATCAGTTATCCTCGTATCATGGAGATGCGCAAGGAACGCTTCTCGGATGCTTCCGGTTTCGTATTCACGTTTGTAGGTAATATCCAGATTGATAGTATCCGTCCGTATATAGAGCAGTATTTAGCGACATTGCCATCTCAAGGAAAAATTGAGAAGGGAAATCCGGCGGAGGTTCCATCGATGCGTAAGGGAGACTATATGAATCGATTCAACCGCTCCATGGAAATCCCGAAAGTAACGGTAGCCAACCTCTATACCGGGCAGATGGAGTACAATCTGGAGAATATCATCACCGCTACCGCATTGAAACAAGTTATGGACTTGGTATATTACGAGAAGGTACGCGAGAAAGAAGGAGGAACGTATGGCGTCGGTGTATCCGCTAGAATCTCACCTTTCCCGGAAGGAAGAACGACATTACAGATATTCTTCGATACGGACCCGGCTAAGTGGGAGCAGATGAACACAATTGTCCGCAATGAGTTGAAACGGCTTTCCGAGGTAGGCCCTCGTCAAGAAGATTTCAAGAAAACACAGGATAACCTGCTGAAACGTCATGCGGAAGTCTTGCAGGAGAACAGCTATTGGTTGAACGTATTGGATGATTATTATTATAAAGGATTTGATACCGATACGGATTATGAGTCGATTGTTAAGGCGCTGACTCCCGAGAAGATAAAGGCATTCGCCCAAAAGCTTTTGGGACAGGGTAACCGGGTAGAAGTTATCATGCAACCCTAGTTACTATTTTGAGAGGATGAGACGGGGCGTGCCCCGTCTCTACTTTGATTTCTTTAGTTTAAAATGATCGAATCCTTCCCCATAAACCCCGATTACGGCGCTTTGGGATACAAAGGCGGTCGGATCAATATCATTAATGATACGGAAAATCGTAGTGGATTGCCGTTTTTTAGCGAGCACGAACATCATCTTCTGTTCTTGCCCCGTATATAACCCGGTAGCATCGATCACCGTAACCCCTCGATGCAACGCATTAATCTCCTTACCAATCTCTTGATACTTCTTCGAGATGATAAAGAATTGCACGGACTGGCGGGCACTGTTCACGATCTGATCCAGCACGAAACTACAAACATATAACGTTACGAAACCATATACCACTTTCTCCCAATCCTTTAGCACGAAATAACTGGAGGTGATAATAATCATATCGCAGATCATCATGACCCGTCCCAGCGTTATATCCCGGTATTTATTGATGATAGCGGCAATAATATCCGTTCCACCCGTACTACCGTTCGAGGAGAAAGCGATACCGATACCACTTCCGCAGAAAGAGGCTCCCAGCACACATGCCATAAACGGTTAGTCTTGTAATAAATGCATATCGGCCGTCAACTTCTGGATCAGCGACAGGAAGAAAGTAAGCGTAAACACGGCGAAGATCGTCTTGATACTGAACTTAAAACCTAATATTTTCAAGGCAAGCATCAGCAAGACGGCATTAATGAGGAAGTAAGTGTACTGAACAGGAAATCCCGTAGCCCAGAAAACAATGGAAGCGATACCCGGCACTCCACCTGTCGTAATGTCATTCGGCAAAAGGAAAACGGTCCATCCGATACCGTAAAGGATCATCCCAAGAGCGATCATTAAATAGTCCCGTGTCTCCCGAAGCAGGACTTGTCTGGATAAGGAAGAAATTGATAAAGTAGATTTCATCTCATTTATTTATTTTTAGCGGGCGCAAAGGTAATGAAAGTTATTGATAGGAAATGCTTCACCTTATATTTAGCCGGAAATATAATGGTTCACTTTCCCCTATTTACAGAGACGTAAGCAAAAGCCAAGGAATGTTAACTATTTATCAGTAATAACCCCTTTTATATAACATCACCTTTATTTAGAAAAGCTCTATAAACGAGAACATGAAGGAGAAAGCAGGCATTTATACGCCTTTTCCACACAAAAAGACCCGTTTTTCGATAAGAATACCCTCGTTAGATTACACATATAGTCCCGTTCACCCACGCCTGTACAGGCGTAAACCCACACATATAGTCACGATAGGCTACACATATGGTCATAATGGGCGATATGACTACCTTATAATGGGCATTGTTGCCCCCTAACGACTGGACCATAAGGCATAAGATATGAGATAGGATGAATTTATTTCGCTAGAATAAAAGGCCGTTTTTCAACAAGTCACTAGCGGATAGACGATTGCTGTTTTTTTCTTTCGTTTTTAGGAGCGAGACGTACTTTGGCCCGAAATAATCGATTCTCAAGGACTTCAGTTTACAAATTGTCACATTGATATTCTAACCAGAACACGCATAAGCCCTTTCATCCAATTGTAGAGACGGGGCGTGCCCCGTCTCTACAACCAAGTATGTATGAGCTGCAAATATAGACTTACAATCTCACATTCTCCATTTCCTCACACTTCTCTTCCCGCAAGCGTTGAATATCCTTAAGCTGGCGGTCGAAAAACATGAGCAAGTCATTGATGAGCCGTCCGTTCTGGGATAAAAGCAAAACCCCATCCATCAATTGCGTTGACAGGTAGCGAACTTTCATATTACTTACATGTTGATCGGGACGCTGCAGATAAACGGCCATACATCTGTACAAAATTGGTGCTATTTGTATCCACGGCAGTTTTAGGCCTACCAACAGATTTTTCACGCTTTGTAACTGATGGTTCAGATAATCGAAATCATCCTCATCTTTCTCAAAACGGCACGCTTCTTTCAAGCGTCGTGCCTCTTCCTTAAAAAATATATCACTCAACATTTCCATGTTCGAAACCGGAGCGTCTTGCTCTGAACCGACAGGTTCAGTTACGGGATAAATGTTTTCCACTTCCATAATATATTAGCATTAAGCAGGCGGAAAAAAGAACGGTCCCGCCTGACCCGTTGCTAAACACTTTACCAGAAAGCTGGAGGCACATTAATGCACTCCACGGGGGTACGGAACCGTCATATCGGATCGGTTACAGGCAAAAAAATGCCTGCAACCGAATAGAAGCAGGTATTCTACTCTGCTTTCTGGTTTTAAAATGTTTAGCATTGCAAATATACTTCTTTTTCCGGATATCCAACCTATAGAGGATAAATAATCAAGGCAACCGTACCAATTATCTATTTATCTATCGGAAAGATTTAAATATATGTTGAGACTATAAATAGAGCCCCCTCACGCTATACTATCATGGAAATTGCGGAGGAGGCCGTTTCAGTCTAAAGAATCTTATAACTTGACAGAAATTTGTTCACCTTTGTACTCAATTACCTTTGTAGGCTTACCCTTATTATCCCATCCCGCAGGAGCATTCGGGCTTACGTAAATAATATTGAAAGTTCTCTCTGATAACATCCCGGGATAAGAGCCTTCACGACTACCGATTGTCAAAGTATTCGTCGCATCGCTATAATTAAAATCGATCTTCGAATAAGTTCCTTTCTGGTAATTATTGTTCGTACCTTCATCTTCATATAGATAGAAGGAGCCATCCTTTCCGGCATAAATATAGACATCTATCACTTCCGGTTTTTTCTCATTTACATAAGTGATCTCCGGACCATATAATAAGATACCACCTGACGGAGCAAATATCGGCATACGTTCGAATGGAGCCTCAACCTCCTGCTTTTGGCCACCTTTATAACGTTTACCCGTATATAGATCATACCAATCCGTTCCTTTCGGGAAATACACCTCACGGGAAGTCGCTTTATAGGTATATACCGGGGCAATCATCATAGAGGGGCCGAACATATATTGGGTAGAATTATCCCGGACAGCCAAGTCGGAGGCATAATCCATCACCAATGGACGCATAATCGTATAATCATCAAAATACGTCTTACCTGCCAACGAATAAATATAAGGCATCAAACGGTAACGCAATTGATTATAATACAAGATCGTCTGATAGGCCGGATGATCTTCCGGGGCGATATTATAAATCTCACGCAATGGAAACTGTCCATGCGCACGGTACAAAGGGGTAAATGTGCCAAACTGATACCAACGGGCATTCAGTTCCCGCCATTCCTTCAAGTCGTCATTCTCAACACCGGTCTTGTCATAAATAAGCTGTCCTGTACGATAACGGTTCTCCACGCAGAAGCCACCGATATCCATTGTCCAATAAGGTATACCGGAGATTGAGAAGTTCAACCCCGCAGAAATCTGAGCTTTCAATTCCTCCCAACGAGTACCGATATCTCCGCTCCAAGAAGCGGTGGAATACCTTTGTAGGCCAGCGAATCCGGAACGAGTCAACAAAAATACGCGATCATCCGGATTTTCCTTCAATTGCCCCTCATAAATAGCCTGCGCATTCACCAACGCATACGTATTATAATATTGAGCTGAAGGGCCTAAAGCTGTCGGGCCGGTCAACGCCTTTTGGTAAGACATCGGTGTACAATCCTTAATATTCGGTTCGGAAGCGTCCATCCACCAAGCGTCCACTCCCAAACGATATAGGTTATCATTCATTTGTTTCCAGAATAACTTACGGGCACCGGGGGCATAAGCATCATAAAATGTAGCCACGAATCCAGGTGGAACAAAATCAAGGATGCTATCCTTAACCGCTTGCAGGTAAACCCATCCGTTAGCTGCCAATTCTTTATAATTCTTTGTGGTAGGATAAAATTTCGGCCAAACAGAGATCATGAAACGGGCATTCAAATCATGAATCGCATCAACCATACCTTTCGGATCAGAGAAACGTGCCGGATCAAACTCATGGCTTCCCCATGAATCAGTTTTCCAGTACTGCCAGTCCATGACAATATTATCCACACCCATTTTACGTTTTCGGAGCTCACGCAAGGCCGTCAATATCTCATCTTGCGTTTTATACCGTTCACGGCTTTGCCAAAAGCCCATCGCCCAAGCAGGCATGATCGGCGATTTACCGGTGACATACCGATAACCTGAGATTACCTCGTCCATCGAATCACCATGAATAAAATAATAATCTATATCATTTCCCATCTCCGACCACATAGACAATCGCCCTACTTCTTCTTCCGGACGAGGAGACAATACTTTCAACCCAATATAAGAGCCGGCTCCCTCACGCCATTCGATACGCACCGGGACTTTCTTTCCCGCTTGCAAATCGGCCGTGAATTTCACGCTATTAGGATTCCAAGAGGGCCGCCAACGTTCTTCTACCACCAGTTTATTATCCAAGAAGACTTTCGTATACGCTCCATAGAATAACTTAAAATGATAAACACCACTTTCTTTCGGTTCGATCTCACCTTCCCAAACGACCAAGCTGTTCCTGAAACGGAATCCTTCCGGGAATTTATCAAACGTCTCTCCCTTAAAATCAAACGTCTTCGGAAGAGGTTGGTGCGTAAACAGGGTCTCGTAATCAATTCTGGACTCTTGACGTTCCGCAAAGACCTCCAATCCATTATTTTTATAATAAGTAGCGGTCAAACCTCCCTCTTTCCCATTCTTATCGTACAACTTAAAGATATCCAAGTTCGAATAAGGGCGTGGATCACCGTACCGGGAATAAGAATAGTTATCGAATAAGACACCATAATTCTTGGAAGAAACCACGAAAGGCACCGATATCTTGGTATTATACTGATACAACTCCTCATTTTTCGATTTATAATTAAATTCATCCGACTGGTGCTGCCCCAATCCATAGAAAGCCTCGTCTTCCGGTGAATTAAATTGCTGGCGAGTCGTATAGCCTTTGCGACCTTCTACCTCTATCGGCGTAAACTGCCGTCCACCGTTACTTTCTCGCAATATTAGCTTACCCGACATATCATAGAATGTCACTTCTCCCGTAACAAGACTGACGGCCGCACGTAATTTGCCGGTATTCAGAAATACGGAATCCGAAGTCGATTCGACATTCCATTTTACCGGGGCCTTTACCGGAGCGACACGGACTAAGCTCTGCTTATCCTGAATCTTAGCCTCCGGGCTTGCCGTCACTTGAATAACCTCATCATTCACAACCAACAAACGAACCGTTTTCGATTGGTTCAGCTCGCCTTCCGGCAAGCTGACCAATATACCATTCGCTATCTTTTTATATCCGGCCTGCGCCGAGAATGGTAAGACAGCCAATAGCCCATATAACAATAAATACTTACATCTCATATCCTCTAAATTTAAAGAATTAATAACCCGGATTTTGTGTTAATTTCGTATTTAACTCAAGCACAGAAGTAGGGATCGGGAAAACGGTTGTAAAACCGGTATTATCCACTACGTAATCGCCAGTGGCGACATTATGATGCACTCCCGCATAACGATCAGTCGTAGGTTCCGTATAAGTCCCGAAACGTATTTGATCCTGACGGCGCATCCCCTCATAAGAGAATTCCAACATGCGTTCATCCAAGATATCTTGCAAAGTCACGTTACTTTTCTGTCCGGCTTGTACACGGTCACGAATCTCATTCACTTCCGCATCACCGCTTTGTCCCATACGGACTTTCGCCTCAGCCGCCAATAACAAGGCATCTGCATACCTCCAGAACACCTTATCATTATTATGATTCAAATAAGAAGAAGTCGTATTATCCACCTCATATTTAGACATACGGGCTCCCGCAAATTTTAATATCTGGTTCGGTACATCCTCCTTAAAATCAACAACCACATCCATTGGGTTATAGCATAACTGAGCTCCATCGCCTAAACCCGCATCTATCGGCTTGCCATCCACGAACACCGGTCCATAAAAGAACGTCATATCCATACGGGGATCTTGTTCATCCGTACCGTACTTGAAAACTTTCATCTGTTCTACGGTAGCGCAGGCACCATTCCAACCTTGCAAGCCATAAGCGGATGCGTGGGCCGCATGTAATGTACGAGTCGGATTATAATCGCTCACTTTATAGGTAGTACCATCACTCGGTTGAGTCCAGATATTTTCTACCGAACTATCGTTTGTCTTGGAAAAATTCTGGGAGAAGTTGGGTTGTAGACTATATCCCTCCTTCTCTATCTGTTTCTGACAATAAAGAACCGTCTCCCAAGCGTCACGAGTCGTACCATCCAACGCGATCTTAATGTTTTTACCGGCTTGGTTTACATACGGCGCAACTTTAGCGATACCACCCACCAAAGAACCATCATTCCAATCATCTTTTGACAAGATAGGACTATTAATAGCGACTTTCGCCATCGCCATATACCCCACAGCCTTGGTCACCCGGCCATAATACTTGCCCATATTCTGGCATTTTCCACTGGGCAAATGGGGAATGCAATCCGTCAACTCATCCACAATAAACTGATAGACCTCGCTTCTCGAAGATTGATTCACATCCGCCATCACAGTCTTCGAAGAAGTAACCAGAGGTACACGACCGAATAAATCGACCAAATGATAATACAGAATCGCACGCACGGCACGAGCCTCATATTGATAATCTTGCAGATAGCTCTCCCCACCCGCTTGAATGAAGGTCTCCAGATTATCGATCGAGGTATTACAGTTACCGATAATCGTATATAGCGCATTCCAAGTACTCTTTATCGTAGCGTTACCCGGACCATAATTATGCAAAAACAAGGATTGCCATTTACCTCCATCTACCCAGTCGCCTTGTCTTCCCGGCAATATCCAAGCATCGGAAGAAAACTCTTGTAAAGTATGCACATTATCCGTACTTCCATATAACCGATTCCCAAATGAGGTATAAATCGTAGCGATCGTATTTACATACACCAATTTCTCACTTTTATAAGCTTCTTCTTCCGGTATCTTACTCTTGGGATCCTCATCCAAAAATCCGGAACAAGCGGAGAATAAACCACCTAAAATCAGCATGGAGCTCACCAATACTTTTTTCATGACAATACGTATTAAAAGATTAACAATTAGAATTTAACACCCAGTGAGAGTGAATAAGTACGGCTCAACGGATAAATCAATTTATCATCCACACCCAACGTACCCGAAACAGAAGATTTAGACGCCACATTCGCCGAGTTGATAAGCGGCGTCATACCAGAATAACCTGTGATGGTCGCGACATTGTTAACAGAGAACGCCAAACGCAAGGATTTTAAATACTTCTCAATCTTCAGTTTCTTGACGGGAATATTATAACCTAACGTAATATACTCGATATTAACATAGTTACCATTTTCCAGATAATAATCAGAAATCTTGATGTCGTATATCCGCTTATCCAACGCCCCATCCAATATATTATAGGTTGGATACAATGATAAATTATTAAACGTCAAACTTGTACCATTATAGATTTTATGCCCGAACGCCCCATTTAATTGAACCGCCAGATCAAAATCTTTATATCGCATATTAACAAAGCCACCCATATATACCTTTGGCAACGCTTGACCCGCTATATAACGGTCACCGCTATCCGATAAGTCCACTTTGCCATCGCCATCCAGATCCGCGATATCATAAACAAACTTACCATCTTCCTTCTCTACCAATCCGTTGCAATGAGGAATATAGAATACGCCTAAGGGTTGTCCCTCCGTCAAGTAAGTAACACCCGCATACTGGGTTAAGCTAGGAGCGTTCACCGCCGATACTTGGATATATTTACTAGTCGTAAACTCTGACCCCATATATGTACCACTTAATGATTTAAGCTTATTCTTCTGGAAAGACAGATTCGTACCCACGGTTAATGAGAAATCTTTTTTCTTGATGATATCGCCGCTGATCGCTACCTCAAAGCCGTTATTGGTCATTTCTCCTAAGTTCGCAAGCATAGACGTATATACGAACGGAGGAACCGGAACGGTATAAGTGTACAACATATCTTTCGTAGTAGACGCATAATAATCCATTGTCAAGCGAAGACGGGATTGGAACATCGCTAAATCCACGCCCACATCAAACGTATACTTCTTTTCCCAACGCAAATCCGGATTTGGATTTGAATCGATATAGAAAGTAGTCGTAGCCGATCCATCCACCAAGGTCGTTCCATTCGGAGCCATCAAGGAGAGGGATTGATACGGATCGATCGCATCTTGATTACCGGTCACGCCATATCCGGCTCTCACTTTCAAGTTATCGATAAAAGTCAAGGACTTCATAAAAGCCTCGTTCGAGGCGATCCAAGCGACAGAAGCCGACGGGAAGAATCCCCATTTATTACCATAACCTAATTTAGAAGAACCGTCGCGACGGACATTCGCCGTAACTACGTAACGGCTATCATACATATAATTAAAGCGTGCCATATAAGATAATAAAGCGAAACGGGTAGCATTAGAGGTAGCGTCACCCCAACTTATGTTAGCACCGGCTTTCAAGTTATTATAGGTAAAATAATTCGTCTCGTAACCGCTGGTTTTCGTGGAAGACTCGAACAAAGACTGTGTCTGCGCCTCCAATAAAGCCAAAGCGTTAATGCTATGCCGTCCGAATTCCCTTGCGTAATTCAATTGGAGATTTCCCATCAAGTCATTTCGTTCCGCATATTTCAAATAGGCCTGTCCATTCCCGTTCATCGAACCCTGTTGGATATCATTCGGGATATAACGCCGGTCATTCAAGCTATAGTAAGTATACGAACCGAATCCCGTCAAGTTCAATCCCTTGATGATCTCCACGTTTACACGTCCGTTCACGTTCACATGAGAGGCTATTTTCTTATTTGTGATCTCCAACATACCTAAGGGGTTATATACCTCGATCGCGGTCTTATCCTCATCCCAGATACCCGTTTCCGGATTCTTATAGTTCGGATACGTAGGATTGTAAGCTGCCGCCGAATAAATCGTACGGTACATATCAAATTGATGATCGCCTTCCCTACGTGATCCAAACATGCCTAAATCAAACTTCACCCGTTTCTGGAAAGCATACTGGCTTGCGTCCACTTTGGCCGTATAACTATTGGAAGAAGAATTCTTCAACAAACCCGGACGGCGGATCACACCGAGAGAGGCCCTTAGATTGGAATTATCATTACCGCTCGTAAATGAGAGATTATGGGTCTGGGTAAGACTGGCAGAACGTTCCACCTCCTCAAACCAATTCGTACTCGCTCCCATATCATTCGTACTCAATCCCATAGCCACCGCACCGGCACGCCATTCATCGGCCGTTAACATTCCCAAGTTCTTATAAACCTTATTAACACCGAATAAACCATTATATTCAATTTGAGCGAAACCGGCTCTACCCTTGGCAGTCGTAACGACAATTACCCCGGACGCACCCCGTGAACCATACTGAGCCGTCTCCGAAGCATCTTTCAAGATAGTCAAAGACTCTATATCGGAAGGAGAGATGGCGTTCAACATACTTAAATCTCCAAATACCCCATCGATGATAACCAACGGATCATTGCCTCCGGATAGAGAGGTAGTACCCCGGATACGGATATTCATATCACTCGTAGGGTCTCCACCTACATTACTGATAACAACACCAGCGACCTTACCCTTTACCGCATCCAAAGGCTCCGTAACGACACCCGAGTTCATATCCTCTTTCTTTACTTTCTCCACAGCACCAGATACGGAACGCTTGTTTCCTATGGCGTAACCCACAACAACAACATCATCCAGCCTTTGAACGTCTTCATCCAATGCAACATTAACCACCGAAAGATTCCCTATACTCACCTTCTTACTTACATAGCCAATATAAGAGAAGACTAATGCCGCTTTTCCATTTTGTACTTCCAGCACATAATTCCCGTTAAAGTCGGTTACCGTCCCGTTTTGGGTACCTTCCTCCAGCACGCTGACACCGATCATC
>OJQX01000645.1_pt1 | contig 19048 bp, 20 predicted proteins | sample 1599031 | NCBI WGS metagenome assembly OJQX01 (sample SAMN03922513, study PRJEB24848) | human gut metagenome | isolation source: stool sample | host: Homo sapiens | place: Germany | collected 2010-02 | reverse complement strand
GTGTTAGGCCTGCCGCTAGCGTTCATCCTGAGCCAGGATCAAACTCTCCATTGTATAAAATGTTTTGTTTTTAAATCTTTAGCTCAAATCTCAAAGGTATTGTTTGAAATTCACTCTCTCGCGAGAGTGGAAAACTTTTAGCTGCTCAAATACTTCAAAGAACGCTGTTCAAATATATTGCTATAAAGAACAATTTCTTTCTTTTTGCCGGGTCTGTCCTTGCGGCTTTTCCCGTTGTTCCGACCGCTGATTTTTCAGCGGAAAGTGGTGCAAAGATAAGTCATCTTTTTGAAACCACCAAATCTTTTCGAAAGATTTTTTCAGAAATTTTCAGAACCTTTTTTCTTATCGTTTCGAACCGTATTTCTTATTCGAAGCGGGTGCAAAGGTAAGTCATTTTTCCGAATCTCCAAAAGATTTTGGAACTTTTTTCAAAATTTTTCAGAACCTGTTTTTTCCGCCCCGGAGCAGTATTTCTCTCTCGAAGCGGATGCAAAGATAAGGGCATTCCGGAGTTATTTCCAAATAATTCCGGGACTTTTTTTCGACAATTTCACCACCTTTTTTACACACGGCTATCGGTCAGCGAGTTAGTTGTGAAAAATTTTTAATATATTTGCAAAAACGAACAGCGGAGACTATGAAACAGGCTTTAATATATATAGGTATGCTTCTGCTGGTCATTTCCTGCGGCCAAAACCGCGATCGCCTGCACACGGGCGACCTGCTCTTCCAGGCCGGAAAAAACACGGAGATGACCGGGGCGATCACGGCGGCGACGGGCGAAGAAGGGCCGCTGAATTTCTCACACGTGGGGATCGCCGTCGTAGGCGGAGGGGCGGATTCGGTGCTCGAAGCCACGACCGACTGCGGCGTCCGACTTACAGTACTGGCGGAATTTCTCGGACGCTCCGCAAAAATCGACGGACACCCGGCAGTAGTTGCCATGCGGTTGAAGGACACGGCCGGCATCGCGGCTGCCGTCCGCCGTGCGCGCAGCTTCCTCGGAGTCCCCTACGATTATTCGTTCCGGCCCGGAAGGGAGAAACTCTATTGCAGCGAACTGGTGTGGGAAAGCTACCGCGCCGAAAACGGCACCCCGCTTTTCACGGCGCGGCCGATGAACTTCCGCGCCGCGGACGGAACCCTGCCGCAATTCTGGGCCGACCTGTTCGACCAACTGGGCGAGCAGGTTCCCGAAGGGCTGCCCGGCACGAACCCCAACGACATGGCACGCGAGGAGCTCCTCGAAGAAGTGTACCGTTATTTCTGACCGATGGGCACCGGCACACACCACCATGACACGGCGTTCTCGATCGTCAAGGCCCTCGGCATCGTAGCGGTGGTGATTTCACACGCCGCGATCCTGACACCGCTGGAAACCTTCACCTACTATTTCAACACGGCCGTCTTCTTTTTCGTCGCGGGCTATTTCTTCGACGACGGACAGACCGCCGCCCCGGGGCGTTTCATAGGCCGCAAGCTCCGACGCCTCTACCTGCCCTACGTCATCCTGGGCACGCTCTTCGTGCTGCTGCACAACCGATTCCTGGAGTGGCACCTGATCGCCTATGACTTCTCCGCCCGGGAGGCCATCCTGCCCTACGACACCCCGGAGCTGCTCCGGACGCTGGGCCGGGTATTCCTGTTCCTGCACCACGAGCAGATGCAGGCGCCCTTCTGGTTTCTGCAAGGGCTGTTCCTCGGGCTGATGCTCTTTTTCTGCATCACGCTGGCAACCCGCAAACTCGCCCCGACGCCGACCGTGGCGGAACGGCTGCGCGGGGGCTCCATCCTGTTCCTGTTTACGGTCGCCATGCTGCTCGCCCGCCATCCGTCGGGCATTCCGGGCGAGTGGATCGCCGTCCGGACATTCGCCATCACGGGGATAATCTACCTCGGAAAACTCTTCCGCATCTTCCGCGCGCGGCTCCCGCTGGACGGGCGCATCGCAACGCTCTGCCTGGTCATCCTGCTCGCGGCGGCAGCCGCAGGCTGCCGCATCAACCTTGGCGGGAGACTTTTCGGCAACCCGGTGCTCTTCGTCGTGCTGGTGTGCACAGGATGCTACATGCTCGTCACCGCCGCAAGCCGCCTCGCGGCAACCGGCAACAGGCTGACACGGATGCTGGACTATACGGGACGGCACACCATGGCGATCATGCTGTGGCACATCCCCGCATTCAAACTGGTGATACTCTTTCAAATGTGGGTTTGCGACTACCCGCCCCGCTACCTGGCCTGCCACCCGGTCATCCCCACGGGGTCGCCCTGGTGGTGGATACCCTACACCGTGGTCGGAATCACCCTGCCGCTGGGCTTCTGCCTGCTGTACGACCGGCTCATACGATCCGTTCGACGGTAATGTCGGGATTCTCACGCAGCAGGTCGACATAGCGGTCTTCATCCGTATTCCCCTTGGCACGGATGACCAGGGTGGCCCGGTAGACGATGCCGTCGGCGCTGCGCTGTGCCTCAACCTCATAGGAGATCACGGCATATTCGCGGCTCTGCAACTCGTTGAACATCTCGTCGACCGCAGCACGCTTCGTAGCCGAAAAGACCACCATCGTCCTGCGGCGCCCCAACCCGCCAAAGACCAGCGTAAGCACTTCGAGCGCGAAGAGCGTCAGCACCGTAGCAGCTGCAGCCACGACATACATATGCGCCCCGGCCGCAAGGCCGATGCCGGCCGTCGCCCAGAGGCTTGCCGCCGTCGTAAGCCCGCGCACCAACTGGCGGTGGATGATGATCGTACCGGCGCCGATGAAGCCGATGCCGCTCACCACCTGTGCAGCGATACGGCTGGGGTCGAGCCCCACGCCTGTATGCGTCAGGATGTCGCCGAAGCCGTACTGCGACACGATCATTATCAGCGCGCTGCCCAGCGCAACCAGGAAATGGGTGCGGAAACCCGCATCCTTGACCCGGTATTCGCGGTCGAGGCCGATCACCGTGCCGCAAAGGCCTGCCACGCACAAGCGTATGATAAAATCCCACTCCATCTCCATCGTCCTGCGTTTTTTGATTTACCTATTCAAATATACGGAAAATTATCGGGATCGGCAAACCGACCTGGGGCACAGGCGGCGGACAGCCCCCGGCGTTTCCCTGCAATAACTGCGCAACGGGAATAAAAAGAGGGAGATTTTTCAGCCCCGCGATTGCGGTATGCCGAATTTTTGTTATCTTTGCAGGCTAAGTTTAACTAATTAACTATTTACGACAATGCCGAAAATGAAAACCAATGCCGCTGCGAAGAAGCGTTTTACCTTCACCGGCACAGGAAAGATCAAGCGTAAACACGCTTATCACAGTCACATCCTGACCAAAAAGACGACGAAACAGAAGCGTAACCTCTGCTACTCGGGTACGGTTTCTGCGGCCGACGAGGCCAAAATCAAGAACCTGCTGGTCAAATAATCGACCTGCGGAATTTATTAACTGGAGCGAATCAGCCCCGAAGAACGCGGGAGAACCGCGTCGCTGACAGCTCTTCAAAAACTTTACAAGTATGCCACGTTCAGTCAACGCCGTTGCATCACGCGCACGTAGAAAAAAAGTTTTGAAACTTGCCAAAGGTAACTTTGGTTCAAGGGGAAATGTTTGGACCGTTGCGAAAAACACGGTCGAAAAGGGTTTGCAGTATGCATATGCACACCGCCAGCTCAAAAAGCGGACATTCCGCTCGCTGTGGATCATGCGTATCAACGCAGCAGTCCGCGCACAGGGAATGACCTATTCACAATTTATCGGCAAACTCAACGCCAAGGGCATCGCACTGAACCGCAAGGTTCTGGCCGACCTGGCAATGAACGAGCCAAAAGCATTCGAGGCAATAGTTAAAGCAGTTAAATAAACCCTTCACGGAAGGGTTTGCAGCGGCGGACACCTCGGTGTCCGCCTTTTTTGGCACCACAGCGCAACAAGCATGGAAAACTGGAAAAAGACATTCGGGATTATCTGGAGCGGGCAGCTCGCCTCGATCCTCAGCAGCTCGGTCGTCGGCTATGCGATCATCTTCTGGATGAGCATCGAGACCGGTTCGGCCGAGGTACTGGCACTGGCCGCGATCGCGGGTATGCTGCCCCAATCGCTGCTGGGCCCGTTCGTCGGGGTCTATGTCGACCGATGGGATCGCAAACGCACGATGATCCTGGCCGACAGCTTCATCGCGTTCTGCACGCTTATCCTGGCCGTGCTTTTCTGGTTCGACGTGGCGCAGATGTGGCATATCTACATCCTGCTGGCCTGCCGCTCGGTGGGCTCGGCCTTCCATACCCCGTCGATGCAGGCTTCCGTGCCGCTGCTGGCTCCCGAAGCCCAGCTGACCCGGGTGGCGGGCGTCAACCAGATCATCAATTCGCTGTCGAACATCATCGGCCCGGCATTGGGAGCCGTGCTCATCAGCTTCACGGGCATCGGCAATATCCTGCTTCTGGACGTCGCGGGCGCCATCATCGCCTGCACCTCGCTGCTGTTCGTACGCATTCCCAATCCCGTGCGGGGCACGCTCAAACCTAATCTCTGGCGGGAGTTCCGCGAAGGGTTCAGTGCCATGCACGCCGTACCGGGCATGGGTTGGTTCTTCACGCTGGCCATCCTCGTCTGGTTTTTCATCATGCCCGTCGGGGTAATGTTCCCGCTGATGACGCTGCAACATTTCGGCGGCAACACCTACGACATGAGCCTCATCGAGATCGTATGGGGCGGCGGGGCACTTATCGGCGGCGCCATCATGGGCGCACGCGTCTACCGGGTAAACCGCATCGTCCTGGTGAACCTGATGTACCTGACCATCGGCATGTCGTTCACCCTCTCGGGGCTGCTGCCGCCCACGGCGTTCGTCTGGTTCGCAGTACTATCGGCCATCGAGGGCATTACCAGCAGCGTTTTCAATTCGTCATTCGTCTCGGTCGTACAGACCCGCATCGACGCGGGTGTCCTGGGGCGCGTGATGTCGCTCTATTACAGCTTCGGGCTGCTTCCCTCGGCTATCGGACTGCTCGGCACGGGGTTCCTGGCCGAACAGGTCGGGCTTACCACGACCTTCGTCATCGCAGGGCTGGTGATCTGCACGCTCGGGCTCACGGCTTTCTGCATCCCCTCGGTCATGCGGCTCGACAGGCGGGTGAAAAACACGGAGCCCCAGACAAAGGCAACGGACGGGAAATAAATCCCGGGCAGGGCACGGAACGACAGTAAGCAACCACGTATCCGGGTTACCCCGGAGCAACCTCCCGGCAAAACGCCCCCTGGTACGACCGGGCAGCACCGGAGCCACCGCCCACGAAACATCACCGGAACAAGTACCCGGCAAACATACCCGGGCAACACCGGGCATACGCCCGTAAATACGCCTCGGATACCACCGGAGCCACCGCCCCGGAATATGCAGGGAACAGCCCACCAGACAACAGACCGCCCGGCAATCCGCCAGTCAACCGGCCACTTGGCTAACAGGCCGCCCGGAAAATAAAAATGCGGTGCGAAAATTCGCACCGCATTTACTTTTTACAGTCAGAATTAGATCGTCACCGTATTCCCATTGTAAGAGATCGTCGTCAGCAATTTCTTGCCGTCGGCACTTACGGCATATTGCACCGTCACTTTCGGAGAGGGGAAGGCCATAAAATCGTACCCGCCGGTCATCATCGCCTCGAACTTACCCTCGCGGATGCTCGACCTCGTGTAATACTCGACATCCGTCAGCGTCATGCTCAGTTCCAGAGGCGTTGCATTGTCCATCGTATAGAACGAAGGGCCGTAAATCGCACCCGTCGTGTTCACGACGAACTTCTCGCCCACGCAATCCGAATAGGTGAAATTCATGTTATCGGGCTTCAACGTCATGCGGCCGCCCCAATTCGAGGTGAAATTGCTGCCCGAATCGAGGTAGCATGCCTGATTCGCAAGGCTGATCGCATAGGCTCCGTTCTCATCGTTGTAGAGCTGCGTGGAACCGCCCACCAGCGAAGCCTTTATCGACGTATTGCCGTTGGTGGCAACCAGCACCAGTTTTTCGTCGAACGTCACCGACCAGACCTTTCCGGCCACGGCCTCTTCGAGCAGCGGGGCACCGCCCGTATCGATCAGTACAGCGCCCTCGCGCGAATAGCCGTCCATGTCCATATATGCAGGATTGAAGGTGATTTTGTAACCGGTGGTCGTCTTTTCGATCTTCGAAGAAGTGCCGAGCAACTTGCCCTTGATGGAGATGCCTTCGATTTTCACGTCCTCGAAGTTCTCCACCCCCTGCTTGTGGGCTTCGGCCACAAGCATCGCCATACGCAGACCGATGTTGGCCTGCTCGGCCGCCATGGAATACTGGCTGGATGTCCAGTTGTAGATGTTGATCCCCTTCTCAACCGGTTGCAACTTCTTATAGGTGTCGTCCTCGTTGATACACCCGGTGAAAACCATCGACGCTACCGCCGCCACAAACAAAAAATTTTTCATCATATACAATTTTAATAATACTTTACTCCTATAAACGTCCCGATTCGAAAAATACTGCGCCCGGGCATGAAAAATGTGCGAATTATTCTATTTTCATCCTGCAAACCGGGCATCCGGCCCCAAATCATCGCCGCCAAAAGGTGCGCCAGGCCCGGCACAGAAAACTTCCCGGAAACCGGCCCCAACGTTTTCCCAGGTTCGATTGCGGCTCAAAGGTACGAATATTTCACTTTTTTTCACTATATTGGCGTTGTAATATATAATATTTGAGCATAAACCCAAAACTCTTGTTGCTTATGTCGATCCTATCGTTTTTCGGATGCGGAAAGAAAGCTCCCGAATACCCTGCCGACACGCTCACGACGCGCGACGGTACGCAAATCACGATCACCTTTTTCAGACACGCCTCGCTTTCGGTCGAGGCCGGCGGAAAATACATCTACGTAGATCCCGTAAGCGGCTATGCCGACTACGCCGCCCTGCCCAAGGCCGACGTGGTACTTATCACCCACTCGCACTACGACCACCTGGACGTGGCGGCCGTCGAAGCGATCCAGACCCCGCAGACCGAGATACTCTGCGACCGCACATCGGCCGAGGCGTTCGAAATGAACTGCTACACGATGCGCCCGGGCAGTGTCGCCACGCCGCGCGATTACCTGAAAGTCGAGGCCGTGGCTGCCTACAACACCACCGACGGGCATCTGCAATTCCACCCCAAAGAGCGTGAGGACTGCGGCTACGTGCTCACGATAGGCGGCTCGCGCATCTACATCGCGGGCGATACCGAACCCACGCCCGAATTGAAGGCGCTGAAGAATATCGACATCGCCTTCCTGCCGGTCAACCAGCCCTACACGATGACCGTCGACCAGGCCGTCGAGGCCGTCAAGGCGATCCGGCCGACGATATTCTACCCCTACCACTACGGCGAAGTCGAGGAAAAGACCGACATCGACCGTCTCGCACGGGAGTTGGAAGGCGTGACCGAGGTGCGTATCCGGCCGATGGAATAAGGCCGCCCGGCCGGCAAACGGCAGGCGTCCGGGCTCCGGCAAACCGTTCCGCCCCGACCGTCCCGCCCTACAACCGCCCCCCTTGGCAAACTGTCCTGCCCCCGGTGCGCCGCATGGCCCTCAGCAAACCGTTCCGCCCCTGGTGCGCCGCACGGCCCCCGGCAAAACCAAAGGAGTATCCCCCAAAAGCGGGATACTCCTTTTTCCATCCGGAAAGGCTGGGTTATTTGCACTCCCTGCCGACGATATTGCGCTCGACGACAAACGAAACGATCAGTCCGACACCGCCGAAGCAGAGAACCGACCCGCCGTAGACGATGCTGCGCATTTCGTACGAAGCATCATAGGCACACCAGTTCAGCAACATGAAGGCGAAGAGCAGCCCGAAACCGATGCCCAGCAAAAGGCAACCGGCCTTCAGGGTTCCGGACACCCCGCCCGACACGGGACGCACCGACACGGGAGCGCCGATCCTCACACCCATCGGTACGAACTTCAGGTAGTCGATCAGAGCATTGCCGTCCATTTTATCAATGATCATGCGGCGCTCGCGACGGCACACGAGCAGTTCGAAGAACTTGTAGATTCCCAGCGTGACCACGCCTACGACCAGGGGAACAAAAATAAAATCCATCATAATTTTTTAAGTATTAGAGATTAGCGATTCGTTTTTTGCGATCTTTGCCTTATTAGACGCAGCTCCGCGAAAAAGGTTACAGTTTTCGGGAAAACAGCATCGGCGTGTAACCTTTTCCGGCCACGTGCGTCTAACCGGATAGCAATGCAACAACAGGAGGAACTGGAGCTGATCCGACGGATCGTAAACGGAGAAACCGATCTGTATGCCATCCTTGCCCGGCGGTACGGGCGGGTGGTCTACACGCTGGTTTCCCGCATCGTCGGCTGCGCAGAGGATGCCGAGGAGCTGGCTCAGGACGTTTTCCTCAAGGCGTTCCGCAACCTGCACAGGTTCAACGGGCGCAGTTCGTTCCCGACCTGGCTCTTCCGGATCGCTTACAACACGGCGGTCTCCGAGACACGGCGCCGCAAACGCGAATGGGCCTGCATCGACCAGGCGCGGCTGGCGAACCTGCCCGACAGCGAAGCCGAGCGGATGGATGCCTGGGAGGGAAGGCAGGAATACCTCGACGCTCTGGCCCGTGCCGTCGGAGCGTTGGAGCCCGAAGAGCGGGCGCTCGTCACACTCTTCTACTACGAAGAGTACTCCGTAAGCGAATGCGCCGGGATCACGCAGATATCGGAGTCCAACGTCAAAGTACGGCTTCACCGCATCCGCAAAAAACTGTATATACTGGTAAATACGCAACTGCATGGAAGCGAAAAATAACATAATCCGCCGCGCGCTGGAGCAAGCCCCGGATACGCAACTGCCCGAAGGGTTCTGCGAGAGGCTCATGGAACGTCTGGAACGCGAATCGGCGCGGCGCGAACGGCGCGAAACATGGTTGCTGGGCACGGCGGGCGTACTCTGCCTGCTGGCGGTGATCGCCGGGCTCGCCTGGTATTTCTGGTACGAACCGGGCGTCGGGCTGCATCTGCCCGACATGCCTTCATTCCCCGACATGCCCGCGTTCACAGGCCCGGGCTCCTTAAAATTTCCCGAACCGGATTTCCCGGCCGAAAGCAGGCGGCTGTCCCTGTTCTACGTCTTTATCGCCGCAACGTTCCTCGGCCTCGCAGGGCTCGACCTCTACCTGCGCAGGCGCAGGCACAATGTTATGAAAACAAACGGGCACCCGCACCGATAAACCGGGCGGATCGGGGGAAACCGACGGCAGTACAGGAGCCCGCCCAACAACCGAAACAAAAGGGAGGACAATGGTGTCCTCCCTTTCCAATAACAAAACCCGCCGGCGTTATTTCTTCGTGTCGGCTTTTTTCGGTTCGGCCTTGACCTTGATCGAAGCAAAACCCTTGACGATATTATCGTCGCTGTTTTTCGTGGAATCGTAGACCACGGTCACCTCCTTCTTGGGCAGGTCGACCTTCACGTCCTTGACGCCCTTGCCGAGCGAGGGGACATTGTTCATGATCTTCTTGACACAGTGTTCACAGTCGATGTCGGTCGTGAAAACCGTCGTCACCGTCTTTTTGTCGGCAGCCTTCTGCGCTGCACACATGCCCACACCCATCACGAGTGCAAGGCACAGCATTAAAATTTTCTTCATCCTGGTGTTTATTTAAAGGTTAATCAATACAAATTGAACCGCAGGCCGATATAGAACTTGCGCCCCATCAGCGGCCCCCATACGTTCATCGAGTTGAAACCCGTCGAGTAGGGGTTGTCCGCATTGAGGATCGGGTCGTGCTGGCGGTAGTCGGCGATGTTCTCGCAACCGGCATAGATGTCGAACTTGCCGACCTTGCGGCTTATCTGGGCGAAGAACATCGGGTAGCGCGGCGAATACTTGTCGTCGGCCAGGTCGCCCGTCTGCGTCGGGATGCGTGCAGGGCCGTTCAGCTGTGCCGTCGCGTCGAACACCCAGCGGCGGAATTTCGTGGCGTACTGGATGTTGAGCAGCGTCTTGTACTGGCTCACCAGCGGCCGTTCCACGCGGGCGGTCTTTCCGTCGGGGCGGTCGATCGTCATCTCGCTGTCCGTATAACGGAACGTGGCGAAGATGTCCAACCGTTCGACGGGCGTCCACGAAAAGTCGATCTGGTAGGTATCCGTATAGGAACGCTTGTCCGAATTATAGAGCACGATCTGGTCGGCGCTGTACTCCTGGTCGGCGATCACCGAGTTGTAGAACTGCGTGCGGAAATAGTCGAAACTCAGCGTCGCGTCGCCGGGACTGACCAGCCCGAAGGTCTGCGTGAGGCTTCCGCCCACCGTGAGCGCCTTCTCCAGCCGGTTGAAGCCATCGAAATCGGGGATTACGATCTGCCGTCCGGTCGCCAGCATACCGATGTTGTCGGTGATGACATTGGTCGAACGGTATCCCAGGCCGGCCGAGCCGCGCAGCGTGGTCGAGGGGGTGATGTTCCAGCGGATATGCCCGCGGGGAGTCACGAAGAACTTGTCATAAAACGCATTGTAATCACCGCGGATACCCGCCACGACCGAGAACTTGTCCTTGATCGAATAGGTATACTCGGCATAGGCACCCACTTCCTGCTCGTTGCGGTCGAAGTCGTAGAGCGTAGCCGGAGCTGCCGCAATCCACGGGGTGTTGTTGGCAAAACTCTCGCGGTAGTACTGCAAATGTCCCTGTGCACCGACGATCAGCGACGACCGGTAGGTGAAATAGTGGTTGTACATGAGGTTCAGCGAGAGCGTATTCTCATTGCCGCGGTAGTGGTTCAGCCCGAAATAGGCGTTCTCGTTGAAGTGGTCGAAATCGGCCACGAAAGCCAGGTTCGAACGCATCTCATCCTGCTCGTCGGCATCGTAGACCGACGGGCCGACGGGCATACCTATTTTAAAATAACCGTTCGCGCCGCGGTTGCGGATCTTCGAACCGTAGAGGGGCATATCGGCGCCCGTCTCCTTCCAGTTCCAGTTCTTCTCCATCTCGCCGCGCATCGAATTCTTGTAGTCGAGCATACCGCCCAGGCGGTTCTCCTGTACGAATTTCCATCCCCAGCGGATCTGCGTACCGTTATCGGCCGCATAAAGCCACTTGTTGGCCACGTTGATCTGGTCGGAGAGCGGCAGGTCGCGGAATCCGTCGTCGTTGTGATCCATCTTACGGACGTCGGTATCCATCGAACCGTGGAGCAGGATGACGCTCGACAGTTTCTTGTCCTTCGTGACGGGGAACGCCGTCGAGATGTTGGCCTCGGGGCGCAGTTCGTCGTCCAGATAGAGGTTCACGAACAGCCTCTCGTCGTCCGTCGGCTTGCGGTGCTCGAGGTTGATCTGCCCCGTGATGGCCTCATGCCCGGCCGTCACCGACGCCACGCCCTTCGACACCTGAATCGAATTGAGCCACATGCCGGGCGTGTAGCTCAGTCCGTAGGGGGCGCTCAGCCCGCGCATGATCGGGCGGTTTTCGTCGAGGATCTGGGTATAGGTACCTGCCAGGCCGAGCATCTTGATCTGCCGTGCGCCCGAAATGGCGTCGCTGTACCCGACGGTCACCGACGCCGAGTTCTCGAAGCTCTCGGCCAGATTGCAGCAGGCCATCTTGCAGAGGCCCGCGAACGAGATCATCTCGCCCTTGACGATGCCGTCACGCTTGACGAAGTTGCCGCTCAGATTACCCTCGACCACCACGTCCTCCAACGCCACGCCTTCGGAAGCGAGCGTGAATTCGATACGCTCCGCACCGCCTGCCACACGCAGCGTGTCGTTCACATATCCCAGATACGAGGCGACCAGATTGTCGTAACCTTTTACCCGATGGAGCAGGAACGCCCCCTGGGCATCGGTGCTGGCACCGATCGTAGTACCCTCCCAGTAAACCGAAGCGCCCACCAGCGGCTGGTTGTCGGCGTCGCGGACTACACCCCGCAAATCCTGTGCGCTGAGGGTTCCGCACACGGCAAGGGAAGAAACAGATAAAATGATTTTGTTGATTTTCATTACATTCCGTTATTGGTTAAAACTATTTGCGGGCGGATGCGCGCAGCATCCGTCCCAAAAAGGTTTTAAGCCAATACGGGAGGGGCACGAAGGCCTGCGGAGCGCACATGGCCCCGCATGACGAAAGGATCGCCGCGTTCGGGAAGCGTCTCCCCGAAGAACTTGAGGACGGCCGCGACCGGAGCCTCCGCAACCAATGCGGGCGGCAGGTCGGTGACCGTGCAGCGGATGAATCTCTCGTGGTTATCGGAAGAAGAACCCGTATAGAGTTCGATTTCGGTCGAATGGTGGTTGCCGCAGCAGGGAGCCTTCAGCGACTCGCCGGCACCCGCGGCATCGGCGCTGTGCTGGCAGTGGTGGCAGCAGACATGCGACGACATCGTGACGCACTTGCACGAAAGCGACACATACGCAGGGCCGCCCCACGCCGTCAGGTAGATGGCGAGCAGCAACAGCGATATGAGTCTTTTCAATTTCATGCTACCTTTCAGGTTTTCCGCCCGTGCAGCGGACACGTGCCGCGCAGGTTACTCCAGCACGCCGCATTCGGCGAGCTTCGCAGCCCAGGCCCCGGCATCGCGCTGTGCGGTGGCTTCGTCCACGTCGTAACGCTCCAACAACAGGGCGGCTGCGTCCCCGGTGGTAAAGTCCTTGCCGCCGAGCGCCTCCCAAAGATAGAGCGACGAATCGTTGAGCGCCAGGATACGGGTCATGTCGGCACCGCAGCGGCCCGGCATGATAATCACATGCTCCCCCGCCATCTCGCGCACTTTGAATTTTTCGCTTATCTTCATTTGTCGAACGTCTAATCCGATGCAAAAGTATAAAAAATTCCGGGAAACACCTAATTTTTCCTACCTTTGTATTCATGGAAAGGCCAGCGGACAAGATATACGACGTACTGAAACGCTACTGGGGCTTCACCGAATTCCGCCCCGTACAGGAGCGTATCATCCGTTCGGTGATGGACGGGCGCGACACCCTGGCCCTGATGCCCACGGGCGGCGGAAAGTCGCTTACCTACCAGATCCCCGGGCTTGCGCAGGAGGGGCTGTGCATCGTCGTGACGCCCCTGATCGCCCTGATGAAAGACCAGGTCGACCGCCTGCGGGCACGGCACATCCCGGCCGTGGCGATCCATTCGGGGCTCTCGCCGCGTGCAATCGACATCGCGCTGGACAACTGCGTCTACGGCGACGTCAAGTTCCTTTACGTCGCCCCCGAGCGGCTCGCAACGGAGGCCTTCCGCCTGCGCGTCGTGCGCATGAACGTATCGCTCGTGGCCGTCGACGAAGCCCACTGCATCTCACAGTGGGGCTACGACTTCCGCCCTTCGTACCTGCGCATCGCCGAGCTGCGCGAAAAACTGCCCGGCGTCCCGGTGCTGGCGCTCACGGCCTCGGCCACGAAACTCGTGGCCGAAGACATCATGCGCCACCTGCATTTCGCCGAACCGCATATCCTGCGGAGCAGCTTCGCACGTCCCAACCTTTCGTACAGCGTCCGCCACACCGACGACAAGAACGGGCAGCTGCTGCGCCTGGTACGCAACGTCCCCGGTTCGGGCATCGTCTACGTCCGTACGCGCGAAGGCACCGAGCAGGTCGCCGACATGCTGCGCAGGGAGGGTATAACGGCCGCGGCCTACCACGGGGGCATGGGGCATGCCGAACGCTCGCTACGACAGGAGGAGTGGGTCTCGGGCAGGACGCGCGTGATGGTCGCCACCAACGCCTTCGGCATGGGCATCGACAAACCCGACGTGCGCTTCGTCGCCCATTACAGCATGTGCGACTCGCTCGAGAGCTACTACCAGGAGGCCGGCCGAGCGGGCCGCGACGGCATGCGGAGCTACGCCCTGCTGCTGGTATCGTCGGACGACGGCGAACGCATCGTGCGGCGTTTCGAGCAGGAATTCCCGCCGCTCGAAAAGATCAAGGACATCTACGAACGGGTCTGCTCCTACCTGCAGGTCGGCATCGGCGACGGTGCCCAGGCGTCGTTCCTGTTCAACATCCACGACTTCTGCGCCCGCGAGCACCTCTACTCCGGCACGGTCGTGAGCGCCCTGAAGCTCCTGCAACAAAACGGGTACATGACGCTGACCGACGCACAGGAAAACCCGGCACGGATCATGTTCTGCATAAGCCGCGACGACCTCTACAAACTCCGCGTACAGCGCGACGAGCTGGATCACTTCATCCGCACGCTGCTGCGCCTCTACAACGGGGTCTTCACCGAATTCCGGCAGATCGACGAGGGCGAGATCGCCACCTGGAGCGGCTATACCGTGCAGCGGGTCAAGGAGCTGCTCAAACGCCTCTGGCAGTTGCGCGTGATCCGCTACGTCCCCTCCAACCGCTCGCCGATCCTCTTCATGGACGAGGAGCGGCTGCCCCGCGCCGACCTCTACATCGCCCCCGAGACCTACAAACGGCGGCAGGAGCTGATGCGCGAACGCTTCGAACACATGCTCGCCTACGCCGCGAACGAGACCCGTTGCCGCAGCGCCGTTCTGGAAGGGTATTTCGGTGAAGGCGCCCCTGCGGCATGCGGCGTATGCGACATCTGCCTCGCACACAAACGTGCCGGGAAGCGGCAGGCGCAGGGAGGCACAGCGCCGTCGTCCGACGGCGGGCTGCGCGAAAAACTGCTCCAAAGGTTGTCCCGCGGGGCTGCCGACCCGCACGAACTGGCCGCGGAATTCCCCGGGGAGGCACAGCAGATAGGCCGGGCGCTGCGCGAATTGCTCGACGAAGGCATCGCCGGCACGGGCAGGGACGGGAAAATCGGGTTAAAATAGGGTCGTAACCGCCCGCGGGGATGTAAAAAATCGCCCCGCATGCCGTTTTCCGGAAATAATTCCCTATTTTTGTGAGAATGTTCCACGGCATGACTACGACAAACAACTTTACGGATAAGATCAGCAACGAGGAGGCCGCAGCGCTTCCGGCCATCGAATTCAGGGGCGAAATACGCATCGTCGACAACGAGCGCGACATCGTCCCCGCCTGCAAATTCCTGATGAAACAACGCGTCATCGGTTTCGACACCGAGACCCGCCCGTCGTTCCGGCCCGGGGTGACGTTCCGCGTGTCGCTGCTGCAACTCTCCACGCCGCAGCTATGCTTCCTTTTCCGGCTGAACAAGATCCCGTTCGCTAAGCCGATCCTGCAGGTGCTCGAAAGCAAGGAGATCCTGAAGATCGGCGCCGACGTCGCCGGCGACCTGCGCTCGCTGCGCCAGATACGCCATTTCCGCGACGCAGGGTTCGTCGACCTGCAAACGATAGCCCCCCAGTGGGGCATCGGGGAGAAGAGCCTGCGCAAACTCTCGGCCATCGTGCTAGGGCAGCGCGTATCGAAAGCCCAGCGGCTGAGCAACTGGGAGGCCGCGACATTCACCGACAAACAAAAACTCTACGCCGCGACCGATGCGTGGGTCTGCACGGCGATCTACGACCGACTGCTTCACACACCCAAAATCAAACATCCCGAATTATGACACCCCAAGTATACCTGCGCAAAGGCAAGGAAGAATCACTCATGCGCCGCCACCCGTGGATTTTCTCGGGCGCCATCGACCACATCAAGGCTGAAGACGAATCGGAAATCACGGAAGGCGCCCTGGTCGAAATATATACCCGCACGGGCGATTTCATCGCCCTGGGACACTACCAGATCGGCTCGATCGCTGTGCGTGTGCTTACATTCGACAAGGAACCGATCGACCAGGCCTGGTGGAACCGGCGCATCGCCGTGGCCTACGACGTACGGCGCACGCTTGGACTCACGGACAACCCCGACACGGACTGTTACCGCCTCGTCCACGGCGAAGGCGACGGGCTGCCGGGGCTCGTGGTGGACATCTACGGCACGGTGGCCGTCGTCCAGTGCCACTCCGTCGGCATGTACCTCGCCCGTCAGGATATTGCGCGGGCGATCCTGGCTGCCTACGGCGACCGCATCACGGCCATCTACGACAAAAGTTCGCAAACCGTGCCCTTCAACGCCAGGCTGGGTGCCGTGGACGGATACCTGTGGGGGAGCTCCGACCATTCGGCGCACGTGGTGACGGAGAACGGCGAGAAATTCCTCGTCAACTGGGAGCAGGGGCAGAAAACCGGGTTCTTCCTCGACCAGCGCGAAAACCGGGAGCTGGTCAAACGCTACTCGAAGGGGCGCACGGTGCTCAACACCTTCTGCTACACGGGGGGCTTCTCGGTCTATGCCATGGCCGGTGGCGCCGAGAAGGTCTGCTCGGTGGACTCTTCGGAACGCGCCGTCGTGCTGGCCACGGAAAACATGAAACTCAACTTCGGCCCGCAGGCCAACTTTACGGAAACGGCCGCCGATGCCGTGGAGTACCTCAAGGACATCGAAGACAAATACGACCTGATCATCCTCGACCCACCGGCCTTCGCCAAGCACCACAAGGTGCTGGGTAATGCCATGCAGGGCTACAAGCGCCTCAACGCCCGCGCCATATCGCAGATACGCCCCGGCGGCATCCTCTTCACGTTCTCCTGCTCGCAGGCGGTGTCGAAGGAGCTGTTCCGCACGATGATTTTCTCGGCCGCGGCCATCGCGGGCCGCAACGTGCGCATCCTGCACCAGCTGACGCAGCCCGCCGACCACCCGGTGAGCATCTACCACCCCGAAGGCGAGTACCTCAAGGGACTGGTGTTGTATGTAGAATAAGGAAAGACCGCCCCGAACGGACATGGAAAAAACCGCACACCCGACCTATGCCCACTGCCCGATCCGCCATATCGTCGACCGCTTCGGGGACAAGTGGTCGCTGCTGGTACTCTACAACCTCCATACGAGCGGGTGCCTGCGTTTTTCGGAAATCCACCGCCGGACGGCCGACATCTCGCAGAAGATGCTCACATCGACACTCCGCAAGCTGGAACAGGACGGGCTGCTGTCGCGCAAGGTCTACCCCGAGGTACCGCCCCGCGTGGAATATGCGCTCACGCCCCGCGGCGAGTCGCTCATGCCCCACCTCACAGCGCTTATCGGGTGGGCAGAGGAAAATTTCGACGCCATCCTCGAAGACCGGGAGCGGGAAAAGATATAGCGACGGCCAGGGTCTGCCCGGCAAATCAAGCGGATACCCGCGGACAGCCCCCTGTCGTCAGCCGACAGCAAAACGTTGTCAGCCGACAGCAAAATAAGGACGCTCCCACAACGAGCAACGGGAAACGCCCATCCGCGGAACCGGGCGCCCCGCAAGCAAGACAGCGGGAGCCAGTCGCCCCCCGGAAATGCGCCCGCAAAGGCATCGGCTGGCGGCAACGAGATCGGCATCCGGCACATACCCTCAACAAAAAAAGTCCCTTCCGGGACTTTTCCTATTTTACCTTTTCATAGACATACACCTCGTGCAGTTCGCTTTCGTACCCCGGGTAGAAACCCCTGACCATTCCCAGCACGATGCGCGAACCCCGGTTCGAAAGTACCAGCAGTTCGTCCGTTGCAGGGTCGACGGTCAGCCCCTCGATCTCGCCCGCGCGCCGGAAATCGGACATCATGCGGAACGGCAACACCGTGGCATAGCTTTTCCCGTCGCGCAGGTCGGCAATATAGAGGTTGTCCGGCTCGTCCAGGTCGGCATCGCCGTCGTCGGCCGAAATGAGCATCTGCCCGTCGGCCATATATATCCCTTGCTGCCACTGCGGCACCGGACGCAAGTGGACTTTGCGCACATACTTGCCCGTCGCCAGGTCATAACCGTACAGGTAGCGCCCGTCGATCCAGTCGGCCATCCAGACCATATTCCGGTCGCGGTCTACGGCCAGCCCGCACACCTCGACCTGCCCCGAAGCCGGTTCCCAGTCGATCGACCGCTTCCATGTCAGGTCGTCGGCATCGTACACGGCGACCTGGATATTCTCACCCTTACCGTCTTCGAAAGTCTCGATGCCGGCATAAATCTCACCGTTCCATACGTCGATATCGCCGATATGGTTCGCGGCGAGCGGCAACCCTTCGAACGGCTGCCCGTTACGGGCGACCAGCCGCCCCTGCTTGTCGTACTTGTAGAGCACCGTGCTGCCCGAAACATAATAGTAGTTCGAGTCAGCGGCGATCCCCTGCCGGCCTTCGACCGGGAAAACCCGCGACAGGCGGTACTCCCCGCCCAGTGTCTGCGCCCGGAGTGCGGTTCCGGCCGCCAACAGGAGCAATACAAAAAAAGTTCGTTTCATCGTTATCTGCAATACTATTTGGCAATCATATACTTGATACGCCCGGCCTCACGGCCCGGATTTTCGTTCCCCACTCTGCGCCCCTGGATTTCCGTGCTCCAAATCCTGCGCCCCGGATTCACACCCGGCTTCGTACTCCGGCAGCTGTCGTGCCCCCCCCGGGCCGCACCCGAAACTCCGTCCCGCCCGAGGCAACTTCGGCCTTGCTGCCCGGATTTTTTCATCCCCGGCTGCGCGCCCCGGCAGCTGTTATGCACCGCCCCGGCTGCGCCCGCGGCCCGATCCTCTCCGGAGCGCTTCCCGAGGAGACTTCTGCCTCGCCGCCCGGCAACACCTGAAAAGGCCGCCGCCGCGTAGTCGGGATATACGATCGCAAACCCGACGGAGCAAAAACGAGGCCGGAGCCGGAAACCCGCATCGCAGGAACCGCCTCCGGCCTATTCATATCGCGTATCGTCGGGCTTCGCGGAACCGCGCGGGCCACCGGGCTTCACGCATCGGCCTGCACCGTATCCGGCAATCCCCGCCGCCGGCCCTGCGCCGGTGCGAACCGTTTACTTGCGTTTGGTACGCTGCTGCGCCTCCTGCTGGCGGAGGAGCTCCTCGTAGCGCTGCTGGAACTTCGACTTCTTGCCCTTGCTCCGTTTGGCGGCATTGGCCTGCATGACGGCATGGATCTTATCGTCGTCGACCATGCGGCGGATCAGCAACGTCTGGCCGATGGTAAAGAGGTTCGACAGCAGGTAGTAGTAGCAGAGGCCGCTCGAATAGCTGTTGAACCACAACAGCATCATGATCGGCATCATGTAGACC
>OJQX01000631.1_pt1 | contig 19311 bp, 15 predicted proteins | sample 1599031 | NCBI WGS metagenome assembly OJQX01 (sample SAMN03922513, study PRJEB24848) | human gut metagenome | isolation source: stool sample | host: Homo sapiens | place: Germany | collected 2010-02 | reverse complement strand
TTCACCAGTTGTCCGTCCGGTACAGCATATATTGTCTGATAGGTGGTGTACACCACCATGCCTGGCCGGGATCCGGCGGGCTTTTTCACATAGCGCACCGGGGTATAGTCCACCGGCACCTTTCCGGCCTCCCGGCCCTGGGAATAGTATGCCGCCAGGCACGCCGCCTCATACAGGCTGGTCTCGTCCGGCTCCCGCCCGCCGGTACACAGGATCACATGGGAGCCGTGGATCTTCTGGGTGTGGAGCCAGATGTCCCGGCGGTCGGCGTCTTTGGCGGTGAGGCGGTCGTTCTGCCGGTTGCTGCGTCCCACCAGGATTCTCAGTCCGGCGGAGGAGGTAAACTGCCTGGGCTTGGAGGCCCGCTGGAACCCCGGCTGCTTTTTGCCCCGGTTTTTCAGATAGCCGCCGCTCTCCAGCTCGGCGCGGATGTCGTTGAAATCCTGCTCCGCCTCCGCCTGGGACAGCTCCTGCACCACGCTCTCCAGGTACGTCAGCTCCTCCCGGCCCTTTTCCAGCTGCTCCGTCAGCACCCTCTCGGCGGTTTTCGCCTTGGCGTACTGCTTGAAGTACCGGGCGGCGTTCTCCTGGGGCCCCAGGCGCACATCCAGCGGGATATTGACCGGCGGACAGCCGTCCTCATAGTAGTTTTCCGCCGTCAGGCGGCTCATGCCCCGCTCCATGCGGTAGAGGTTGGCGGTGATGAGCTCGCCGGATATCCGGAGCCTTTCCCGGTCCCGGGTGGCGGCCAGCTCCTTCTCCTGGGCCGCCAGCTTCCGGCGCACCCGGTCCCGGGCGGCGGAGGCGGACTTCATCAGGTCCTGACCCTTCTGCCGGACCCGGTCCGCCTGGTCCCGGCCCTCATAAAATTCGTCCAACAGGCTGCCGAAGCTGTCGAAGCTCTCCTGCTCCACGGCAGCGCCGTACTGGGTGATGGGGCAATAGGTGAAATCCGCCGGCCGGCCGGCCCGTCGCAGCAGGGTGGGCGTAAAATCCCCCCGGGTGATTTTGTCCCGCCAAAGAACGAAGCTGTCCCACAATTTCCCGCCCCTGTCCCGGGACAGGCCGGCGTCCACAGACCCATATGCGGCACAAACCAGCTCCCGGGCCAGCAGCGGCGGCAGGGCCGTGAAGGTGTCCAGCAGCCAGCCGTCCAGCGGCGCGCCCTCCGGCAGGGCGGAGAGCAGCTCCAAAAACTCCTCCCGGCTCACCTCCAGGGGCGAGCGCTTTTCCTGACGGGGCGGCAGGTGATAGAACAGACCCGGCAGCACCTGCCGCTGCTGGGACATCTCGAAATCCACCCGCCGCAGGCAGTCGGTGATGCGTCCCTGGTGATCCACCAGGATCAGGTTGGCATGGCGGGGCATGGCCTCCAGAATCAGCCGCCAGGGCCGCTGCTCTCCCAGCTCGTCCGCCGCCTGTATGTGCAGCGTCACCACCCGCTCCAGGGGCTCCTGCTCCACGGACACGATGCGCCCTCCCGCCAGGTGCTTGCGCAGCAGCATGCAGAACATAGGCGGCTGGGAGGGATTATCCCGCAGCAGAGCCGTCAGGTGCAGGCGGGGCTGGGTGGCTCCGGCGCACAGCAGCAGCCGCCGCCCGCCCCGCAGCAGCAGCACCACCTGATCCCGGGCAGGCTGCTGGATCTTCTCGATGCGGGTGTTTTCCACCTGGGCGGCGGTCTCCCGGACCACGGCGCTCAGGCAAATGGCGTCCAGCGGCATGTTACTCCTCCTCCATCATCCGGCAGAACAGCTGGTTGACCCGGTCGTGCCTGCCCTGTAAATACAGGTATCCCAGCAGGGCCTCCAGAGCCGTGGCCTGCTGGTACTGGGCCCGGCTGGCGTGGGCCGGGATGGAATGGACGTTGGCGTTGCGGCCCCGGCGGAACACGTCCTGCTCCTCCTGGGTCAGCAGGGGCAGGATCTTCTCCGCCAGCTCCGCCTGCCGGGGGGCGCAGACCAGGGCCACGGTGGCCCGGTGAAGTCCTCTGCCCGTGGCCTTGCCCCCGGCGCACAGCCAGGTGCGCACCAGCAGCTCAAACACAGCGTCCCCCAGGTGGGCCAGGCCGATGGAGCTGATGGCCCGGATCTGCTCCGGGGGCAGCTGCACAGCAAAATAATCAGTCATTGCGTTTGCTCCTTACTCTCGTTAAAACCGGTCAGCCCTTGGCCGCCAGCCAGTTGTGACCGGTGTGGGCCTCCGCCAGCAGGGGCACCGACAGCTCTGCCACCCCCTGCATCTCCTGCTGCAGAAGCTGCTCCACCCGAGACGCCTCCGCCTCCGGGCACTCCACGATCAGCTCATCGTGAACCTGCATGATGAGCCGGGCCTCCAGGCCCTCCGCCGCCAGGCGGCGGTGGACCCGCACCATGGCCAGCTTGATGATGTCCGCCGCCGTACCCTGGATGGGCATGTTCAGGGCCACCCGTTCGCCGAAGGACCGCATGTTGAAATTGGAGCTTTTCAGCTCCGGCAGGGCCCGGCGGCGGTGCCACAGGGTCTCCACATAGCCCCGCTCCCGGGCCTGGGACACCACCTGCTCCATATACTGCCTCACGCCGGTATAGGTGGCAAAATACCGTTCCATATACTCCTTGGCCTCCGCCACGGTGACGCCAATGTCCTGGGACAGGGAGAAGGCGGAGATGCCGTAGACAATGCCGAAGTTCACGGCCTTGGCCCGGGAGCGCATCTGATGGGTCACCTGGTCCTGGGGCACATGGAACACTCGGGCGGCGGTGACGGTGTGGAAGTCCTCCCCGGACAGGAACGCCTGCTGCATGGCCCCGTCCCCGGAGATGTGGGCCAGCAGCCGCAGCTCGATCTGGGAATAGTCCGCATCCACCAGCACATGGCCCGGGGCCGCCACGAACATCTCCCGCATTTTGCTGCCCAGGTCCGTGCGGGTGGGGATGTTCTGCAAATTGGGCTCCGTGGAGCTCAGGCGGCCCGTGGCCGTTACCGTCATCTGGAAGCTGGTGCGGATGCGGCCGTCGGGGTCGATGACCTTCAGAAGCCCGTCGGCATAGGTGCTTTTCAGCTTGGCATACTGCCGGTAGGTCAGCACGTCGGCCACCAGCGGCTGATCCTTCAGCTTCTCCAGCACGTCCGCATTGGTGGACCAGCCGGTTTTCGTCTTTTTCCCGTGGGGCAGGCCCAGGTCCTCGAACAGCACCTTTCCCAGCTGCTTGGGGGAATTGATGTTGAATTGCTGTCCGGCGGCGGCGTAAATGCGCTCCTCCAGCTGGCGGATGGTGTCGGACAGGTCCGCACCGAACCGGGCCAGGGCTCCGCCGTCCACCAGAAAGCCGCTGCGCTCCATATCCGCCAGCACCCGGCACAGGGGCAGCTCCACACCGAAGTACAGCTTTTCCATGCCCTGCTCCCGGAGCCGGGGCAAAAGCACACCATACAGGGCCTCTATCGCTGCGCCATAGCTGTGCAGCGACGCCCAGGCGGCAGCCCGGTCTCCCAGAGGGGAGAAGGCGTCCGGCTCCAGATGGGCGGGCTTTTCCAGCTCCTGGTTGAAATACGACACAAACAGCCGGGGCAGGTCATAGCCCCCTGCCGTGGCATCCAGCAGATACGCCGCCAGGGCCGTGTCAAACACGAAGCCCTCCGCCGGGAGGCCGCCGTCCAGCAGCGTCCGCATCAGATCCTTCACGTTGTGAGAAATTTTCCGGATGTCCCCGGAAAGCAGCGCCCCCAGCAGGGCGTTCCAGTTTCCCTGATAGCCCCCGGACCACAGCTCCGCCGTCTGTGCCGTGCTCTCGCCGGTATCCCAATGGACAGAGATGGCCGTCAGGTCTGCTGCGGCGTACAGGGCCACGTGATCGGCCCTGCGCCACTCCTCCAGCAGAGTCCGGGCCTGCTCCTCCGTTTCCACGGGGACCACCGTGGTGGTGTACTCGGGCTTCTCTGCCGTCTCCTGGTGGGGCCGCAGGTGATATCTGTCAATGAGCTTCTGAAATTCCAGCCGCAGGAACAGGTCGTAAAGCTCCGGCCGGAAGGGCCTGCGCAGGTTCTCCGCCGGGTCGAAGGCCAGGGGCGCATCGGTGACGATGGTGGCCAGCCAATAGCTGTGCCGGGCGGACTCCTCCCCCTCCGTCAGCTTGCGGATGACGTTGGGCTTGGCGTCGATATCCGGCAGGCGGCGGTACAGTGCGTCTATGTCGCCGTACTGCTGCACCAGGGCCATGGCGGTCTTTTCCCCCACCCCCGGCACACCGGGAATGTTGTCCGACGTGTCCCCCATCAGGGCCTTCAGGTCGATCATATGAATGGGATCGAAGCCGTACTGCTCCCGGAAGGTCTCCGGGGTCATGTCCTTTGTAGTGGTCTGGCCCATGCGGGTGGATACCAGCTTCACCCTGGTCCGGTCCGTGACCAGCTGCAGGCTGTCCTTGTCGCCGGTGACGATGACGCAGTCCCACCCCACCGCCTGGCATTTGCGGCTGATGGTGCCGATGAGGTCGTCGGCCTCGTACCCGGCCAGCTCATAGCAGGGCACGGACATGGCCGCCAGCACCTGCTTCATCACCGGCAGCTGCATGGCCAGCTCCGGCGGCATGGGCTTGCGCTGGGCCTTGTAGTCCGCGTCCGCCTGGTGGCGGAAGGTTGGCTCCCGGCGGTCAAAGGTGACGCACAGGGCCTCCGGCTCCTCCTCGTCCAGCAGCCGCTGGAGGGTGGTGATAAAGCCGTATACCGCATGGGTATACAGGCCCTCCCGGGTGGACAGCGGGCGAATGCCGTAATAGGCGCGGTTCAATATGCTGTTGCCGTCGACAACCATCAGCTTCATGGGGACGACCTCCTTTGCGTATTCATTTTATTATACCTCTTTTTCCTGTTTGGCACAAGGAGTGGAAAACAAAAACGGAACGTGATAAAATAAATAAAAAAATTCTCCGGGGGGACGCAATAAAACCGCCCTGCCGTGCATTATCCATATGACAGGAGACAAATGAGATGCTGCACAGGATAGACAACACAACTTCATCCCTCCCCGCGGAGGAGGCGCAGGAGCTTCGACGGCTGCTTTCGGGAGTGGCTGCCGGGAACCGCGACGATCTGGCCCAGCTATACCGCCGCACCCGAACGGCGGTGTACGGTCTGGCTCTGTCCTATCTCCGCAATGCCCACGATGCCCAGGACCTGACCCAGGATGTGTATGTGCACATCTGGGACACGGCGGACCGGTACCGTCCCACAGGCTCTCCCATCGGGTGGGTGCTGGCGGTATGCCGGAATCTGTGCCTGATGCACCTGCGGCGGGCTGACCGCCAGGTGACCATGGAGGACCGGGAATGGTATGCCATCCCCGACGACGGCCCGGGGCTGGACGCCCAGGAGCGGCTGCTTTTGCAGGATGCCCTGGCCATTCTGGGAGATGAGGAGCGTCGTATCGTTCTGCTGCACACAGCGGGCCTGAAGCACTGGGAGACCGGAGAAGTGCTGGGGCTGCCGCTGGCCACCGTCCTGTCAAAATATCACAGAGCATTGAAAAAGATGCGAGCTTACATGGAAGGAGATGACGCCCGATGACCAACGATCTGATGGAACGCAGGCTTTCCGCCGCGCTGGACAAGACCGCGCCGGACGACGTGGCTGGCGTGCTCTCCCGCTGTACAGAGCGGAAAGGAACGGTAGTCCCTATGAAAAAGAAAAATCAACGTATGAAGAAATGGATGCAGGCCATGGCGGCGTGCCTGGCGGTGCTGCTGCTGGGCGGAGGCGTGCTGGTGCAGCAGGCCCACGCCGTAACGTCTGTGGTGTCCCTGGACGTGAACCCCAGCATCGAGCTGCGGGTGAACAGCCGGGAAAAGGTGGTGTCCTGCCAGGCCCTCAACGACGAGGCCGCCGCCGTGCTGGCGGATATGGACGGAGGCCGGGACCTGAAGGGCGTCAAGGCAGATGTGGCCGTCAACGCCATTGTGGGCAGCCTGGTGCGGTGCGGGTATCTGGACACGCTGTCCTCCGCCATTCTCATTTCCGTGGAGGATAAGGACCAGGCCCGGGCTCAGCGCCTTCAGCAGGAGCTGACCAGTGTTGCGGGCGGCGCTTTGGGCGACTCCCAGGCCGCTGTCCTGAGCCAGACGGTGCAGCAGGACAAGGACCTGGAAAAGCTGGCCAAGGCCAACCAAATTTCCACCGGCAAGGCCGCCCTGATCCGGCAGGCCATGGCCCTCAACAGCAGCCTGACCTTCGAGGGGCTGGCAAAGCTGTCCGTGGAGGAGCTGCGGGACCTGATCGAGGCCGGGGCCCCGGGGATGCCCATCGGCATGACGGCGGCTCTGGAGGCGGCAGCCAACTATGCGGGTCTGACCACGGCGGATGTTGCCGACGCGGATGTGGACCCGGAGCTGGACGAGACACCCGCCCACTATGAGGTGGAGCTGGAGGTCCCCGGTCACGGCGAGCTGGAATACCGGGTGGACGCCTACACCGGCCAGGTGCTCAGCGGCCCGGCCAACGTGAAGCTCTCCGCTCCCGTGAACCCCTCCGGTGACATTGGCATGGAGGCCGCCAAGAGCGCCGCGCTGAAGCACGCGGGCCTGTCCTCCGCCACGTTTACCAAGGCGGAGCGGGACTATGACGACGGCCGCTGGGAGTACGAGCTGGAGTTCCACACCGACACCGCCGCCTATGAGGTCACGGTGGACGCCATCAGCGGCTCTGTGCTGGATTACGAGAAGGAGAACCTCCGCAGCAGCAGTACCTCCGACATTGGCGCCCAGGCCGCCAAGAGTGCCGCCTTGCGGCACGCGGGCCTGTCCGAAGGCCAGGTGCAGGAGCTTCAGGTGGAATGGGACAACGAGCATGGCCGCGCCGTGTACGAGGTGGAGTTCAAGTCCGGCGGAATGGAATATGAATACGTCATCGACGCTGCCACCGGCTCCGTGCTGGAGCATCAGGCAGAGCAGGACGATTGACCGCAAAAAAGCGAGGGCTGCCGCCCTCGCTTTTTGCATCGTCGGGCGGCAATCTCCGCGCCCGTTTTGTTCTTACGGATAGCAGTGCTCCCGCAGGGCAGCCTCCAGCTTTTCCAGGGCGCGTTTTTCAATGCGCGATACATAGCTGCGGCTGATGCCATAGGCAGCAGCCACCTGGCGCTGGGTCTGGGGCGGGTGGCCGTCCAGGCCGTAGCGGCGGCGGATGACATCCGCCTCCCGGGGTGTCAGCCGCTCCGCAACCAACCGTCGGATGAGCTGTTGGTCCTCCCGGCCCTCCAGGTCCTCCTGCATGGTGTCGTCGGCCCCCACCACGTCCTGCAGGTACAGGGCGTTGCCCGCCTTATCCGTCTCGATGGCCTCTGACAGCGACACCTCCCCCTGCAGCTTCCGCTGAGCCCGGAAGTGCATGAGGATCTCATTCGCTATCCTCTCCCAACGGATACATAGGTTGGTCAATGGGCGGCAAATCCGCCTCTCCATCCTCCGCAAAGAGGTAACCATAGGCATTTTTGCCGTCCCAGACCACCTTTTTGACGATGGTGCGCAGCAGGCGGCGTTTTTCCTCCAGCGTGGCAGAATCCACTGCGCTGGCAAAGGATTCGATCATTTCCTGATGGAAGGCGAACTCCTGATGGAGCATCCGGCTCTGCTCGGTGAGCGCTTCCAGCTCGGCAAGGCGCAGCTGCTGTGTCTCGCTCTCCTGATGGAGTGCGTCAATCTGCTCCATGACGTACTTCGCGGAGGTCTCGCTGGCAACGGACAGGGACTCCACCAGCCGCTTGATGCGGTCCTCCGTTTCGGCGTGTTTTTCCCGGAGCAGCGCCAGCTCTGCGTCGTAGCCCTCCTTGCTGCCGCTGATGACCTTCTTGGTCTGCGCCAGCAGCCGGGTAAGGGTCTCCTTGTCGGCGGACAGCTTACGGATCTCCTCGATGATCTTGGCGTCCAGCGTGTTGCCGTTGCAGTTTTTCATGGCGCAGACCGTGCCGTGGCTGCGCTCCTTGGTGGAGCACATGTAGGTGTAGATCAGCTCACCGCCCGCCGTGCGGCGGTTGGTCAGCTTCGGGCGCATGTAATCGCCGCATTCGCCGCACCGTAAAAGGCCGGACAGCAGCGCCACATTGCTGCGGGGTCTGCGGTAGTTCTTGGATTTGTTGACATCCAACATGGCCTGAACCCGCACCCAATCGCTGCCCGCGACGATGCCGGGGTGCTTGCCCACCGCCACGATCCATTCCTCCATGGGGCGGATCTGGTTTGCCTTGCCGGGGCGCTGGAGCGTGCGGTTATATGCCATGACGCCGTGCTCGCCGTCGAACTCCGAGCGCTCGGCAAACAGGTCAACATTATTTTCTTTCAGATACTGATACGCCGTCTCGTCGGCGATCATATAGACGGGATTCGTGAGAATGCCACGGATGGCAAAGCGGGTGAACTGCTTGCCGCGCTTCGTGACACAGCGGTGCTCCAACAGGTACTGGTCGGTCTTGCTGAGGGAGCCGGTCTCCATGAACACGGAGAAAATCATCTTGACCAGCTGGATTTCCTCCGGAATGGGCTTCAGCTTGTAGGCCTTGCGCTCCTTGCCGTCCACCGTTATCTTGGATTCACTCTCTGAAGCGTAGCCGGTGGGCGTGGTGCCGCCCAGCCAGCGCCCGGTCTTGGACAGCTCGTGCATATTGTCCCGGATGCGCTCGGCAATGGTTTCCCGCTCCAGCTGGGAAAAGACCGACGCGATATACATCATGGCACGCCCCATGGGGGAGCTGGTGTCGAACTGCTCGCGGATGGAGATGAAGTCAATGTGCCGGTCGCCCAAGTCCTCGATGAGCTTGGCAAAGTCGCCGATGTTGCGGCTGATGCGGTCGAGGCGGTAGACCACGATGGCGGCAAATTCAATCTTCTGCGAGTCCTTCATCATCTTCTTGAACTGCGGGCGCTCCAGATTGCCGCCGGAAAAGCCCTCGTCCTCGTAGACCAGTGCGTTTTCCGCTGCATCGTCGCCAAAGTGCATGGCGATGTACTGGCGGCACAGCTCGATCTGATTTTCGATACTCTCGCCCTTGCCGGTGAACTTGGACTTGCGGGAGTAGATAACATATTGCTTCGACTTGTCTTTCGTCTTCATAGCGGTACCTCGTACAATTCGTTAGGTTGATAAGCACATTATAACGGATTGGATTCCATTTGAAAAGGTACCCAAGGGAAAAATCTGAAAATTTCTGCGGATAGGCAGAGGTTTTCGCGCGCTGATTGTGCCCGTTCGGAGGGCATCACTCATGTGCATTGAGAAAATGATTGATGAAATGAGCGATGGATGGACAGCTCTGCTGAGCCTGTACCTGGCATGATCATCTTCTTCGATTGGGACAATCAGAGCGGCTCTGGCCCCCAGGACGGGGAGGCCGACCATGTGGGTATCGTGGAATGCGTCAAGGATGGAAGTATTTATATAGTTGAAGGTAACAGCAAAAATTTATGCCGTCGGAACTCTTATCCAGTAGGCGATCATCGAATACTAGGATATGGCTTTATTAGAAAGTAATGTGGGATATATTAGCAAATTGTCTAACAGAATTTAACGAATAATATGGCCAAATATATTGCAATACGCCACATTAATTGGTACGATGGTATTACAAGCAAGACCGGACGAAATAGTTTCAAAATGGAGGGGCTATGGTCTTATTGGTTGCATTCAGGGTTTTTTTCGCAAAAACGATGACTTGTTAATACCCGATGCTCTTTCCAAGTATCAGCAGAAGCTGGAGCTGCCAGGTGATGCGATAAAAGATGCCGGATTGCGCGGTGCGTATAAGTGAATAAAGCGCTTCTATGAAGGAATGGTCAAGACGACCTGTCCTTTATAGAAGCGTTTTTATAGTGGTGCTGTGTTATGGCGTGATGCTGCCAGCTGAATATGAACAAAATGCCTTTACGAAGACCGAGTTCATTACACTGCGAATCGCTCACCAGGCATGTGCCGTGCCGGGGTCCTCCGTCCGACTTTTAACTACGCAAAAAATCGGACAATAAAGGAGGACCATAAAATGGATGAATTTTATCGCGGCAAGAATACACGCCCCAAAAGGAGGAAGTATGCGGATTTTCCATACACAATTTTCACAGTTGAGGCAGAAAACGCAGAACCACAGTTTTACGTGAGATTTGTTGACGGCGAGGGGAAAGACCACTGCATTGCACTTGGTATCGAGCTCTAACGCCGTATTTTTCTGCGTACTTCATTAGGGATTGCCGATAGGCCATGTCTTGTGTTATACTCTTGCTCATGAGGGATATGGTCTCCTTTCGGGCTGGTTTGGTATGGTAATTTAACTATAACCCATGAGACCATATTCCTCATAGCTTTTTTCTTCAATTGTTCAATATGTATTGTAGTCCTACAAGTCGTTTGGAGCTGTATTACTTTGCAGGCTTGACCTATGAGCAGATTGCGGCGTTGGAGGGGTGCAGCTATCCTGCGGTCATTAAATCCGTTAAGAAAGCCATTGTCGAACTCCGCCGATACCTGATGTAAGGCACAAATACTTCCCCGCAATTAGAAGTTCATTTCGCGGTCTGAACCAGCACCATAGCGTGTGGCATAGATTTTTTTCTGAGCTATATCCACTGTGACAAAATCTATGGAGGTTTCCTCGGCGGTACCGGCGGTGTGGATATAATGCTTGCCGTCCCAAGCATTTCCTCCGTCAGAATAATTGGGACAGGCCAGCATAGTAGAGACAAACAAAACTGGCTGGCCGCCTTCACCAGTCTGCTGGGAATAGGTGATCTCCTGATTTACCGTAATAATCACACCGTCCGTTTCCAGAGGAAGGGCAAAGCGGTAATAGGAAGCGGTATAGGGATTGGTGATCACGGCCTCCGTCTTATCACTGTTCCAGGTGATTTTTGCATCATTTCCGTCACTGACGTAGATGCCTGCTGTGGTAACGGTGCCGACGCTGTCGCTGCATTGAAGGACTATCGGCCAGGCATAGTTTGCCATAGACGCACCGAAGCGAATACGGATGGTGTCTCCCTTGGCGGCGGCAATAACGTTGCTGAGACTGCCCTTGCTGTTTGCCGTACTGAGCTTGTTGGCGGCAGAGGAGCTATAGCGCTGATTGTACAGAAACGTGACATCATCACTGCTGAACCGGTTGATAAAATCCGGAATGATAATGGTGGCCCCCACCGGTTTCGTGGGCATGGTCGTTTTACTGTAGAGATCCCGGTGGATATGCCCATTCCATATAGCAATGATATCCCGTGCCCCCTGGCCAGTAAAATCTGCGGACACCGTACAGGGGAAATAGGTACTTTCTGCTCCGTTGGGGGCCCTGCCGGCGGCAACTGCACAGGAATAGGCCGTTCCCTTTTGGTAGGCATCCAGAATCCCCTCCAGTACGTCATAATTGAAGCGCTGGTGGTCCGCAGCACCGCCATCCTGCTTAGTAAAACTGTCCAGCATGGGGATGTGCTGGAACACAATGACCTTCCAGCCTTTCCCCGGCAGCTGCAGCGCAGTGCCAGCCAGCCATTTCAGCTGTTCCTGTCCGTAACCGTAGCAGTGCTGACCTGCCAGATACTGGTTATACGGTGCACCCAGATAGGGACAGCTTCCGTCCGCATTGGACGTATAGGGCAAGTCCACGCAGTTCAGAGAGATCATCCGCACCTTGCAGGCTGGCACATCCAGATAGCACGCCAGTAGGTTCCCGTCGGCATCCATATGCACGGCGTTGCTGCCACTCCTGGCAAAAAATCTGGCAAAATAGTCACCATCCTGCATCAGATAGGACAGGTAATATTTGTGATCTGCTTCGGATGAATAGGCGGCCAGGCCGCCGTCGTCATGATTCCCCTTCTGAGGAATGTACAGAGGACAAAAGCCCTGGAAAATGCTGCACAGCTGCGTGACCTTATCCATTTGAAGCTTTCGATTCCGGGCGCCTCGCAAGGCAGCGGTAGGCAGAGCGGCAGCCGTTACCTTATCGGCATTGTCGGCGCTTTCTACGTTGTCACCCAGAGATAATACGCAGGCCAGCGGGATCTTTTCATGGACGCGGTTTACTGCTGCTACCAGGTGCTTTGCCGTTTCCGCATAGCTGATAGGGTGTTCCGCTCCTCTGGTTTCGTTGAAATACGGTGCATAGTGTAAATCTGTGAACAGCGCAAAGCTGAAAGTGTTGGCCCCCACATGCTCCAGCATGCGCTGGGCCACGCTGTCTGCTGCTTGGGTCACATAGTCCGGAACCAATTCCATGGCGGTGGCCAGTTGGGTAGGACTGACGGGGGTATAGCCCAGGGCCTGGGTTACATTTTCCAGGGTAACAGAGGCATTACTGCCGTCTGCACCATCCTTTCCCGCAGGTCCGGCAGGCCCCACAGGACCTGTCAGCTCTGCCATGTCTACCAGATTTGACCAGGTATCCCCGTCAGGGCTGTATTGGATAACACCGTCCGCTATCCGCATGGCCATAGCCGATCCGTTGGGCAGGTTTACCCAATTGTAACCACCCTGACCATCGCTTGACAGGACCTGCCCGACCTCTCCGGCAGGATCAGGCGCGGAAATTTTCTTGTCCAGCAGCGCCACCAGCTGCCCATACACATCCGGAGCCGGGGAAGCTGGTGTGCCGCTGCTGCTTACAACAGATGCCAGCACGCGGATCTCTGCGGGCCGTGTCTGAAGTCCCTCGGCATACAGGCCCACAGATATCCACCCGGGACTCGGGATCGCAGGCAGTGCTACGGATGTGCCGCTGAACAAGGTGTCCTGATATCGGCCATCCGGGAAAACCACCCGCATGGTCTTGGACTGGCGGTCATCCCATTCTTGATCCAACTCCCATTCCACCATATAGTCAGAGTTTCCGCATACTGGCATGGGACCTGTGTAGTACGCTGTTTTTTCAGTTACTTTCACATGTAAGTGCGTCATGAAATTCACTCCTCTCTAACAATTAGACTGCTTCTTCCTGTATGTTTTGCATTATGTTGCCGCGTTTTGTACAACTCGGAGAATATAATTTAAATTAATTCACTTTTTGCCAAATTATAGAAAAGTGGGTTGCATTTTTTTACAACTCGGGCTATACTATACAATTATAAGTGAATGAGAATATCTGAGGTTGGCATGCCAACCTCTGTTATTTGCGTAGCAAATAACAGAATAATGTTCATCAAATTATATAGACGACGACCAGCAGAGGAGGCGGGGTTATGGCGCATTCTGCCATCCGTATGGGTGAGGATACCACCAGAATTGAAGAAATGCCGACAGTTACGATTGCTGCCCGCTCTGATGGAGTATTTTTATTTGTGAAGCGCACTTTTGACGTGATAATGGCGTTGTTGGCATGCCTGGTGGTTGCTATTCCTTGTGCGGTTATCTATGTGGTAATACGTTTGGATTCCCCCGGCCCAGGTTTTTATCGGCAGGAGAGAGTTGGGAAGGGCGGAAAGAGTTTTGTTATGTATAAATTCCGCACTATGCGTCTCGATGCTGAAAAGAATGGCCCGCAGTGGGCTGATAAACATGATAGCCGCTGTACAAAGGTGGGCACGTTTCTGCGGAACTCTCGGCTCGACGAGTTGCCTCAGCTATTGAATATTCTGCGTGGGGACATGAGCTTCGTAGGCCCCCGCCCAGAAAGGCAGGTATTCTATGAAATATTCGAGACCTATATTCCGGGTTTTTATCAGCGCTTGGCTGTAACGCCGGGGCTCACTGGTCTTGCTCAGGTCAATGGCGGTTACGACCTCGGCCCGGAGGAGAAGCTTTGCTATGACATGGAGTATATCCGGAATCAGTCTGTGGGACTAGATCTGCAGTGTTTGTTCTCCACCATACATATTATCTTTGACCACGAGGGGGCTCGGTAGTGGAGTATTCTGTTCTAATGTCCGTATACGCGAAGGAGAACGCAGAATTTTTCTCTGCTGCGGTGGAAAGCATGCTCTACCAATCCTGCCCTCCAACGCAGTTCGTTTTGGTGTGTGATGGGCCATTGACTCCGGCACTGGACAAAGTGATCGATGGCTTTACCTCTGCGTATCCGGATTTATTCCGGATTCTTCGTTTGCCCGTAAATCAGGGGCTTGGCATTGCTCTGCAAGAGGGACTGTCTGCGTGTGACTGCGAACTGGTGGCCCGTATGGACTCAGACGATATTGCGCTGCCCCTGCGGATGGAGCACCAGCTGGCGGCTATGAACGCCGATCCCGGCCTGTCCGTTGTGGGTGGGCAAATTGCGGAATTTACCGGTACCACGGGAAATATCCAGGGCTATCGCATGGTGCCGGTATCTCCAGAAAAAATTCGCCAAAGCGCCGCCAGACGTAATCCGATGAATCACATGACGGTGCTGTTTCGCAAGGCTGATGTTTTGGCAGCGGGCGGCTATCAGGACCTGAAGGGGTTTGAGGATTATTTCCTGTGGGGCCGTATGCTGGCAGCTGGCTGCTGTATGGCAAATCTGCCGGAGGTATGCGTCCTGGCCCGGGTATCCGGACTCCAGGCGCGCCGCGGTGGGTGGAATTATTTTTGCCAAACGGTTCGGCTGGAGCACGCTCTGCGAACCTGCGGCCTGATCGGTGCCGGGACCTATTGCCAGAATCTACTGATCCGCTTTGGCGGCACGGTCTTGCTGCCTGACGCTCTGCGCCAGCGCGTATACCAGCGGTTTCTGCGACGGGGAGACGCGCCGGAAATGCCCTGGGCCGGGACACCGGAGGAGTTGACCGCAGCCGCATCTCAGAGTTAACAGAAAGGATGGAAACAATGCGGCGTGTACTGCACTTTATGGCGGATATCCAGGTCAGCTCCGGCATGGCCGCCGTGGTCATGAACTACTACCGCCATATAGACCGCAGCCGGGTTCAGTTTGATTTTTTATATTTTGAGGATGGTCCGCTATCCTATGAACAGGAGATCCGCTCCCTGGGCGGCAGGACTTTCCGTATTCCCCGTCCGGGCCCCCTCTCTATGGGGAATATCCACGCTTTTTTTCGCGCACATCAAGGGGAATTCCAGATTCTCCATTGTCATCCCATCTGGTCGGCCGCAGTTTTGGGACCTGTTGCCAGGCGCTATGGCGTCCAAGCCGTCTTTCTGCACAGCCACAGTGAGAAGCCTGGCGAATCCGGGGCAAGTATTCTGCGCAACCGGTTGATTCTATACTTGTCCGCTGCAAGAGTGGACACGTTTCTTGCTTGTTCTCACGCAGCGGAAACAGCTTTGATGGGCATTCCATCGTCGGTATATATTCTCCCCAATGCTATTGATACCCATGCATTTTCCTTTGACAGCACTGCGCGGCGCTTATGCCGCAGCCAGTTGGGTATCGCACCGGAAACGCCGGTTATCGGCCATGTGGGCCGCATGGTGGAGGTGAAAAACCACCGCTTTTTACTGGAGGCATTTTCTATATGCCATCGGGCCGTGCCTGCGGCACAGCTGCTGCTGATTGGCGACGGTCCCTTGGAGCAGATGCTTCGCACCCAGGCCGCAGATTTAGGAATACAAGGTAGTGTCCATTTTTTGGGTTCCCGCCGGGACACTCGTCTGCTGTACGCCGCCATGGATGTGTTTGCTATGCCATCCCTATATGAGGGACTCAGTATGGCTTTGCTGGAAGCACAGGCATCCGGATTACCCTGCTTGGCCTCGGACACAGTGTCTCCTGAGTCGAATGTGACGAATCGGATGGTTCGTCTGCCATTGGAACAGCCCAAGGATTGGGCTGCCGCTTTTGAAAAGCAGCTGAAAGCACCTGCGGACCGCACAAGAGATGTTACAGAGGCGTTTGCCCGGAGAAATCTGGATATTCACACAGCTGTCCGGCAGTTGACGGAGCTTTACGAAAGAAACTGATTATGGAATTGTTTTTTTTCAACGCAGCTTTTTTTGCGTTACTGTGCGGACTAGAGGCCACGCCGTTATCGGTCTACCCACAGCGGCGCTATTTGAACTCCAAATTTCTTCTGGGTTTAGGAATCTCCTATTTGTGCTTCCTGGCTATGTTCCGGGGGGCCTCCTGCGGAAACGACACAGAGAATTATCGGGAGTTCTTTCAAGTGGTAGCCTCCCAAAAAAACCTTTGGCATACCATCCGGCACACCAGCTTTGAGCCGCTGTTCACCGCTTTGACTTTTTTTCTCAGTCGCCTGACTCGGGACCCGCAGATTTTATTTATCGTCACATCACTGTTCTCCTTCGCAGTAACAGGCCGTTTCCTGGCAAAATTTTCCCTTGCGCCGTGCTTCAGCCTGTACCTGTTTTTTACCCTGCAAATATTTGATTTCTACATTTCCGGCATCCGTCAGGCGCTGGCTATTGCGCTGTTGCTGCTGGCATATGAAGCGATGACGCAAAAGAAAAATCTGCGGACACTGCTGTTGATCCTGCTGGCAGGTCTATTCCACCGCACGGCCTGGCTGTGGTTTCCCGTGTTTTTCCTGTTGCGGGTCCGCCGTCGGCGTGCATTCCTTGGGGTTACAGCCTTGGTTGGCGCTGTATGCCTTGTGAGCTCTCGATACCTGGTAGCGGTCATTGCGTCGATTTTCCCGCGGTACCAATTATACTTTGGCAGCAGCTATCTGAAATCCGGAGCCAAGCTTTCCCTGATCCTCTATTTTCTGGTATTCGGGCTGGTGCTGCTGGTGGGTGAGCTGGTTGGTGACAGAGAGGATGCCCCCGTCCGGAGCGGACGAGACGAATGGGATTTCCGTTTGTCGTTCTTGCTTCTGGTGGTGTGTGTCTTGGGCTATACAGCCCCGATCTTCAGCCGCTTTCTGCAATATTTCCAACTAAATCTTTGCGTTTATTTTGCAAACCGCCTGCATCGTATGTCGATTCAGACCAGGAAAATTCTACTGCTGGCCAGCCTGGCAGCATTTGCCGCATACGCGTGTACTATCCACTTGTTCCGCACGCCGGAGTGGTATACTACCTATCCCTTTGTGTTCTGCTGGGACCACTGACCTGGCAGGGAAAGACCCATTTATGAAACAGACATCCGGCATTGCCAAGAACTCAGCCATGCTGATGGCTATGAACATCGCAAAAATGATTTTCCCGCTGCTGACGCTTCCGTACCTGACCCGAGTCCTATCCACGGACTGCTACGGAAGCGTGGTATATGTCAAGTCTGTCACCGCCTATCTGCAGCTTCTGGTGGATTTTGGTTTTGTCCTCTCTGCCACCAAGGAGATTGTCCGTGTCCGTCATGACAAGGCTGCCCAAGAGAAAATCATGGGCGACGTGCTGCTGGCCCGCTTGTGGCTGGCGGGGGCTGCATTGGTGATTTTGGTAGTCCTGACGGCGGTGCTTCCCATTTTACGGGCCCGTCCGCTGCTTTCGCTGTTGTCCTTTCTGCCGGTATTCCTGACGCTGTTTTTATTTGACTTCCTATTCCGCGGCCTGGAGCGGATGGAGGCCATTGCCCTGCGCTTTGTCGTTATGCGGGGCATCGCCACGGCGCTGACCTTTGTACTGATTCGATCTGATGCCGATGTACTGCGGATCCCTCTGCTGGACACATTGGGCAGTTTGGTGGCTGTCCTCATGGTATTTCCCCAGCTACACCGGTTGGGACTGCATGTGCGCCTGTCCCGAAACGCATCGGCAGCCTGGGCCATGCTGAAAGATTCCGCTGTCTACTTCGCATCCAACGTGGCCTCCACATCCTTCAGCGCATTGAACACTCTGCTGCTGGGGATCATTCTTACCACACAGGAGGTGGCCTATTGGGGTGTCTGCATTCAGGCAGTGGCCGCCGTCCAGGCGCTGTACACCCCTATCACAGACAGCTTATACCCCGTTATGGTCCGGGAGAGAAACTTCCACCGTATTCTAAAGATGGTGAAGCTATTCCTGCCGCTGGTTCTGGCAGGATGCGCCGCGGCCTATTTCCTGGCGGATTTCGGCATCGTGCTTATCGGCGGCAAGGCGTACGCTCCGGCGGCCCGTATTTTTCGCTATTTGATACCGGTGCTGTTTTTCAGCTTTTTCGCTCTACTTTTCGGCTGGCCCACCTTGGGCGCCATTGACCGCAACGCCGAAACGAGCCGTAGCACGGTTTACGCCTTGTCCTTCCAGGTACTGGGATTACTGGCACTGCTGCTTACCGGATGCTATTCTCTGGTGGCCGTTGCCATTCTGCGCAGCGCAACAGAGGCCGTTCTATGCGGTATCCGTATGCTCTATATACGGAAGAACATTCACGCCTTTGCAGATATGGGAGGTGGGACGGCATGACAGAGATCACTGATCTTTACGAGATCCAGCGGCTGGAGCTGGGCATTCTGCGCCACCTGAGTGGTATTTGCCGAGAAAACGGTCTGCATTTTTTCTTATCCAACGGTACGCTTTTGGGAGCTGTGAAATATGGCGCGTTTATCCCATGGGATGATGACATTGACATTTTCATGCCACGCGCCGACTATGATCGGCTCATGTCCCTGCCCGGCGCGGATGCCGGTCCGTACCGCCTGCTTTCCCAGGAACGAACGCCAGGGTGGCGGATGCCCTTTGCCAAGCTCTGCGACATGTCCACGCGCAAGCAGGAAACCAGCGCCGATTTTGGCGTGGATATCGGCTTAGACATTGATATTTTCCCTCTGGATGCCTGGTCGGGCGGCTATAAGCAGGCCAGGCGCTGCGGCCTGTGGCGGCGCGGCGTCTCTGCTGCTGTGGAAACAGCATTCGTCTCGCCCCGTACCGGTTGGCGGCGTGCAGTATTATACCTGTTCTGGAGGATGAGCCACTTGCTGGGCAGTGATTTTTTCTGCCGCCGCATTCACTGCGAGGTGTGCCAAGGACAAGCCCTTGCCGCTCCGGCATATCTCGGCTGTGTGGTCTGGAGTCTGTACGGAAGCAGGGAGGTTATCCCGGCGGAGGTTTTCTCCGCATCTGTCTCTGTCCGCTTCGAGGGCGACGATTACGACGCTCCAGTGGGCTATGATACATATCTGCGCCGGCTGTACGGCAACTATATTCCGGACCCGCCTCCGGAGGAACAGGTCTCGCACCACGACTTCCGGGTTTGGCGGCGATAAGATGTATTTATTCGCCCGGATTGGGCGGTGAATAAATTGAAAAAAAGGAGAAAACACGCATGAACAGCAGGACCAAGCGCATTCTGTCGCTTGTGCTGACGCTGTGTATGCTGCTGTCTACCTTCCCGGTCACAGCACTGGGACTGGACACCATACCGGCGCAAGCGCAATCGCAGAGCACAGAGGTGAGCAAGGGCAGCGATATCCCCGGCACCGGCTACCATGTCACCTCCATGAAGAACTACGCCATTGCGCCCGACATCTCTGAGCGGGTCATCATCACCAACAATGC
>OJQX01000630.1_pt1 | contig 19330 bp, 21 predicted proteins | sample 1599031 | NCBI WGS metagenome assembly OJQX01 (sample SAMN03922513, study PRJEB24848) | human gut metagenome | isolation source: stool sample | host: Homo sapiens | place: Germany | collected 2010-02 | reverse complement strand
GGTGTCTGACCAATTCCGTTTTTATTCTGCTTGGTGAGAGGGGGTATAAATTAGGGGTATGGTATCGCGTGCAACATTTTGGAGATTGGGGTTATAAAGTCCATTCTTCCTCTTAAATGTTGCATCCAGTCTTAAAAATCAGAATTTAGATGCTTCTAAAGTCATAATAAGGAGACTTGGGATTATTCGTACTATCTCTTAATGTATTAAATGGACAGTATAAACAATCCCAACTACCTGTTATTGAAACATTATTCGTTATAATTGTGAATCTTTCTCTCTGCCATATCTTCATCAGTAAGGATATTTGGATAGACATTTTTTATAAATGCAAATGTTGATTCAGAAGTAACGATGAACATCTTCCTGTCTTTAAGGTGTATTCCTTTATCATCCCTTTTTATATATCCGCAATCTTCTGCCTGTTTTAAATATCTTGAAACGGAACTTGGGCTTATGTTCAGTTCTTTGGCTAATTCACTTTGGGTATATTGACAGGTATTTGTAGCGTTCAGACACTTGCACTTTAACAAGACAAGAAATCCTTTTAATTGGCGGGATATGGGTTCACTGTACAACTTCTTGCTTATAAGGACATAATGCTCAGTATTCAATGTATATTTGCATCTGTCAAAACTTCCATATTTACCTTTGATTGGCTGTTTGTCAATCTGAATCAGATTCAAGTCCTCAAACTTATGCAGCCATTCCCTTATCTGGTCATCATTCTTTATGCCATAGAATCGGGTTAAAGTTTCTTGCTTGACATTTGAAACCATAGTGTAGCAATCCGAACATAATGCCAGACAGTAGAATAGGTACGCTTCTAATAAGTCAAGTTTTCCTGCAATGCTTTCAGTTATTCGCCTGTATGATAAATCTTCTACTCCTGTCATTGGCAACTGGTCTGTTATAGTCTGTGAAGTATATCTTTTTTTCTTTTACCAATCTTCTGTACCTGTGATTGCCAAAATAAGACTTGGCATCTTTCTGAGTGATAAATTCCAGCCCTGTGGGTAAATGAATAATCATAATAAATGGATTGAGTTTATAAATTATCATCTTCTTAATAAATTGGTATTCATGCGACTTGCGTAGCAAGGCGAATGATAGGTAGAGTATTTATGGGCAATAGGTGTTTATATATAGGTATTTATAAGTAGCCTACCTGTATGAAAGTTCCAACCCACCTATTTGCAAGAGCCAACCCACCTGTTTGAAATCTGTAATATTAAGAGTTCAAATGTAAATAGTGTGACTGCATATAATCTCTGCTTACAGAATGTAATGCAACCATAGAAGAAAACATGCTGAACTACAATAAGTATTCTGACTGTTGGCATTAATATAAATGAAGGAGAACCATTTGCATAGCCCTCCCTCATTTTGCTTACATTCAGACTTCAAAGTCCGATTCAGAGAATGTAAATCTATTATCTTCAAGTTCTGCACATTGTTGCATGATTCGAAGTCTTGCATTTTTAGTCTCTGCAAAGTGAGGATCATTGAGATATTCCTCTTCTACAAGATAGCATAAAGAACCATAAACTTTTTTGATATGTGGTAGTAACCGGCAGAATTTATTAAGAGATTCAAATATGGATTCCATTTCATCCACAATATCATGGAAACAGTCTTGGTGTAGAGGATGAAGATATTCTTTGTCTTTTATCCCATGCTCTGCACATTTGCGTTGTGCTATGTATTCGAAGCTCAAATATTCATGGTATATTTCGGCTGGAGTATCTATCAGCTTCTTTACAAATGCAGGAGTAATTGTATGTCCCCAACTGTAGAAACTGTATATTGTATTGTTAAGAGTATCTATTATTTCGTTTAATAATTCAATCTTTTCATTGTACATGTTCACATTAAAGTTGGTCATTCCTGTTTTCATAATCATTCCTGTTTAATTGCATTATCATTGTTCATCTTGATGTAAACGGTGTAAACCCTGTTATCTTTTTGTCTCTTCTTCTTGATGTAGCCGTTCTGTTTAGCCCAGACTCCGATGCTGATTTTGTTATCATCCACATATCGGGCTATGGCAAGCTCACGAACCTGTTCATAGGTCAGTTCTTTACAGTCATTCATTTTAGAGTTATAGATGTTGACAAATGAAAAATCTGAATGGATGTTTGTCTTATCTGTATATGAAGTGGACAAGTTGTCCGAAGTGGCAACTTAAAGAAAATAAAATGAGTTTAAAGGCCTCTCATGTACCATACGGGGCAACATGGAAGTGGCTGTTCCTCCCTCATTTTGATATTGCAAAGATAGTGACTTTTTAGGGGGTGGCATAATATTTATGTAACATTCTTTAAAATTAGTATAGAGCCTTACTTGTAGTGAAATTTTAATGTCCGGAGTTATGCTGTCCGATGCTAAACCAGCTAAATAGAAGTTTCCCGTTATGAATTGAGAGTAGGACAAAATCGGATTCGGGTGTAAAGTTGCTATATCAGTATAATGGGGTATCTGCTCCAGAGTGATATATCCCCATCCCTCAATTATTAATTGTAACATATCTTGTTTTATTATGTCATTGACTGGTTAGTAATTTCAGAAGAAAATCCAGACTATATTAATCTGGACTTTCTAATTTTACAGATACAACATTTCCATGAAAGGGGTTATAAAGAGTGGTTTGTTGGTAAAATGTTGTACCCGATTAAACCCTCTCGTATTCCAAGAATAAAGCCCTCTGCCTGTTCTTCCAGCTATCCTTGCATTTGAAGAACTCTTCAAGAAAGTCTTTGGGTTTCTTCTTTACAGATGGCATATTCATCAGAGTATATATTTCATCCCTTGTTTTGCTTATGTCGGACAATTCGTATGAGCGTCCTGCCTTGAATCTGTTTTTTACCATTTCAACAAACTCTGAACCTTTGCGCTTTTCATTGTATCGTTTAAGAATCATGGCTTCTCTGATTTTGGGTTGGGAGTAATTCAATTCCTCAATCTTCTCTTTCCCCAACTCTTCATAGGCTTCTACAATGAAAGCGTCAGTTCTTATAAGTTCCCTTTTATGTTCCATCGCTATGCTGGTTTCATCCCCTTTCAACATTTCCAATTGCTCGACTATTTCTTTACGCTTAGCCTTGATGCTGGCAGATTTATTCTCTCGTTTCAATCTTTCCAAATCGCCTAAAGGATAGGGTCTCGATTCACAACTGACTTTGAAAGACTTACATTGTTTATATGTATTGGTCAGCATATCGAAGTTTTTATAGTAACCTCGCACAATAGCATCTGTAATATAATTATCTATCTTAAACCAGTTCTTCTCACCGTTTCTGTTCAGCATGGATTTAAAGGGATGGGTATCTAATATGGATTTGTAAGCATCCCTTGCCTCATCTGTCGTGGCATTATCGTAATAGGTTTTCATCATTCCATAAACCTGCTCAAACACACCTATCATATATTGCAACTGTGCTTTAGACCTTACAGAGAAATTATAGTCTGTATTGGTGATATGGTTTGCAGAAGCAATTCCATTTCTGAAACGACCTATTATCTGTATCGTATCTGTAAACGGGTCAACCATGCTTTGGGTTGCCATAGTAGTATCGGTTACAATGAACACTTCTGGGCAGAAATCCAGTTCTATATCCAAAGCATTAAAGAACCTGCTCGTAAGAAAATTGAATCGTTTCATCTTGTCAGCATCCCAGTCTGAATATGCGTTGGTAAACTTCTTGTCCTTCAAACTCGTTATGCTATTGGATGCACAAAAAACTGTTGATTGCTCCAGTATATCTAACTTCTGCATGATAGAGTAGATTGTTTCTGTGGAATTAATAAACAGGAAGATGGGATTGTTGGCTGCTCCGTCCAACCGTTCCTTTAGCTCTTGCAGAACATTATTTGTATGGTAAATATTAATGGGCTGGGCATAGTCAAACATCGGTTGTACTTCCATAATTTGGAATCTCTGTTTAAAAAATCGTGGATCTGTGAAATCTAACGGAGTGGCAGACACCAATCCTTTATTGTCAAACATGAAGAAATCATCGAAAGGTAATGTTATATCCTCTCTATAATCCACGTCTTTTACAATCTTATGGCATTCATCGAATAACAAGTAACAGGTTGAGTAAATATCCATATCCAACTCTTCAAATGCAGATTTAATCTTAAAGAAACTTTCTGGAGTGGATAGCAGCTTGATATGCTTGTCCTTACTTGCTCGTAGGTATTTTACTATTCTCTCCACTGTCACATTCTCGTAAACTCCAAAAAGGTTGTCATTTGAATGCTTAGGGTCTTTGCATTTACCTTTTATCACTGGAACATTTGGCTCCAATATGATGGAATTTCTGTCAGCTTTCAATTCCCCATAAGTTGCTCCAAGTCCTGTCAGCTTCTTATAAAGGATAGTATTGGTCGGAATTTGAGGTAAGACTTCTGTCAGATACTGAATCTTACCATTATGTTTCTTCTCTATTTTGATATATGTAGTGTTCATCTTTATTTCGTTTTAGAGAGAGGGGAGTTTTTAAGCTCCCTCTCTTAGGGTTAATAATCAGATTAAAGTTTCTTTCTCACGCAAGTAGTCCAGTAGTTCTTCGGTACGTTCTACCCGAAAGAATATCTTTCCACGTAAGAAAGCACTGGTAGCACTGATGTAATTATTAACTTCACGAAACAAAGGAACAAACTGTACACGTTTGCCAGATTCAACAAGTTGTTTCAATATGGATAGCTGGAAGTTGTTATCTTCACCTGTTTGATATGGGGTCAGTTCTGTCGGTTGAATCCCTCCATCCTCACTTTCCCCAGTAGTCAGATAAGTATATATCCATTTGAAAGAAGTCGGGGTAACATAGTATTTGAATCCTGCCACATTGTAAGATTCAATCCAGATGTAAGGATAATTGTCCTTGTCAGTGTATAGTCTGATACTAAGAGTTTCTTTTCTTTGCATCATTGACTTGATGGCATTGTGCGCACCTGTATTGTCATAAGACTTAGCTTGTGGAACTAATGTTTCATTAATTATAAAATTCATCCTATTATAATTTTATGGATTAATAATTTGTCCTTACTATGCAAGGACTTACAGGTAATCGTTATTAAAAGGTGCGCACCATTTTCTTTTTGATTACGTTGCAAAGTTATGATGTTCTCATTAGGTGAATTGGTAAAGAATAACTGTATGTTTGAGTGAGTTTTTTACCAGCCATTTACCTTTAAGAGATTTATCATCACTCCTTTTTGAAAGCGGTGCAAAAGTAGAATATTATGGTTGGGTAGGGTGGTAAGGAATAGGGCAAATAAAAAGGCAGTTCTTTACCATCGTAAGAGCTGCCTTTTAAATAGGGAGAGTTGGGTTCACCAGAGTTTCGTTCCACCTATATTATAAGGTGATAATTTGAATGTTTTATAATCCAACAGAGCTTCTACCGTATCATATTTTTTAAGGAATGAATGTAATCTGCTTCTTATATTATTTGCATCTGTCGTAACATTATCGGTATCTATTAATTCAATAGCTCTAAGATATGATTCAATTAAATAGGCTTGTGGTCTTGTCGGTACTTTTTCTTTGGTTGATTTTAAATGTGTGTTCTGGAGCAACTGATAAGTCCCCCATATATAGAGAGACTGGATAGGGTCAATCATTTTGTTGCCTACTTTCTTGTTTCCATAGATGAAATCCAATTCTTTTTGAGCTTCCTCTAAATTACTTACTCCCAAATATTGATGCAGGTATTCATTTAACCTGTTCTCCAACCAACTATCTTTATTATTGATAAGTATTGGCGAATTGCCACCTGCTGTAATCTTTATATCAGTAATAAAGTCTTTTCCATTTTTCTGTTTGGGCTGATTGAGAGCAATGTATAATTTTAGCATATCGGGTCTGACTTCATGGATATATTGTTGATATAGCATATCGTCATATTCTCCTTCCGATATTGGAACTTCCGTTATTCTGTTCCTGTATAGGAGTGCAGCCATGAATATTAATGCACATGAAGCAAAATCTTCATTATAAAGTTCTGCGACATAAGATTCCTTTATTGTTTTAGAGTTAAAACTATCTGGAACTGTAATTACTATATTCTCGGTGGTAGCCAATGCAAATTTTACAGCATCCACTCCCCAAGCATCTTCTGATTTACACTGATTGGCAAGTTCTTTTTCTTCCGGTGTTAGATTGAAGACTTTTTTAGTATAGACTTGGGTAAGTTCGTTAGATATGTCGTCATAGGTGAAGCCGAAACATCTGTTCAGTTCCGGGTATAGTTTCTTTATGGTCGGTATGTCAAATATTACTTCTTGCATAGCTTTCATTGATTGTATTTGAAAGCAAAGTTAAAAAATAATCCTCACCTGTATTGCTACAAGTGAGGAATTTGTGGGTAGGATATGCTTTAGTAATTAGAATCTCCTGTAAACGTATCCATGAGTTTATCCATCTGTTCACCTATGCACTTGTCTATTAGCTTTGCATAGTGGGCAGTCATTCGTGTATTGGTATGTCCCAACATCTTAGAAACGACTTCCAGCGATATGTTATTGGCTAAAGTAACGGTACTTGCAAAGGTGTGCCTACTTGTGTGGAAGCAAATTCGCTTATTAATTCCACAGAGTATAGCTATATCCTTTAGATATTTGTTGATGTCCGCAGGGTCTTGAATAGGGAGTAGCTTCTCTCTACCCTTGTACTTATCCAATATCAGTTTGGCGATAGGGAGTAGGGGAATGCGTGATAGAACTCCTGTTTTAACCCTACGTTTCTTAATCCATATTCTGCCAGCGTTATCTTTCTCAAAGTGTTCTGGTGTCAAGGTCTTAATGTCAATGTAACTAAGCCCAGTGAAGCAACAAAGTGGCAGGTAATTACTTTTAGGAAGAATACTGAGATGAAAACCTAATTTATTGAAATATAGCGATATTTCATTGATTTTCATTTTGAAGGAATGACCGAAATCGGAAGAATATTGCAACGGTTCAGCTACCAAGTCGTTACCTGTTTCCAACCGGGTAAATTGGTGAGAACCATGGATTTTCCTTCCCGACCGTATGCAATATTAAAGCTTTCCCTTCATTCATGCAAGGGAAAGCCACCAGTCGGATTCTTTTGCACTGTTTTGCTTGTTTTTTCATGTCTGGAATCCTTGTAACAATTTATAATATTGCAATTTAAACAAGGAAAAGGATGAAAACAGAAATCAAGGTGCTGCTCTACCTCAAACGAAATGGGCAGGGAAAAGACGGGCTTTGTCCGCTGATGGGAAGAATCATGGTGAAGGGAACGGTTAATTCCGTCACACAGTTCGGGTGTAAGATAAAGGTGGACCCGAAACTGTGGAATGCCACTTCGCAAAGGTGCACCGGAAAGAGCCGGATGGCTGTCACCACCAACAGGGAGATAGACAGGATGCTGCTCCTTCTGCAAAGGAGATACAACGAACTGGCGGAGATCAGTGATGACGTTACCGCCGCACAGATACGTGACGCTTTTCAGGGAATGGCCGAAAAGCAGGTGACACTGATGGGACTGTTCCGCGAAAACAATGAGGAGTATGCCCTGCGTGTCGGGGTGAACCGCGCCCCGAACACCCTTTACCTGTATAAAAACACATACCGCTTAGTGGAGGGATTCCTCAAGGAGAGATACAAGGTGTCGGACATTCCTTTCAAGGCACTGGACGAATCGTTCATAGAGGCGTTCGAACTGTATCTCCGCATTGACAGGAAATTCCAGACCGGGACATCCATCGGGCATGTCCAGCGGCTGAAGCATATCGCACAGATTGCCGTGAACCGGGCTGTCGTGCCTTTCAGCCCGTTCAAGGACTTTTCCCCCATGAAGCCGGGACAGAAACAGATGTACCTGACCCGTGAGGAACTGGACAAACTGATGGGCACCACATTCGACACCCCCAACCGTAACTTTACCAGGGACATGTTCCTTTTTTCCGTCTTCACCGGCATTTGTTACTGCGACATGCGGAACCTGACTGAAAAAAATGTGGTACGGGACTACGAGGGGAACCTCTGGATAGAAACCAGGCGCCAGAAGACGGGCACTCCGGAAAATGTGCGCCTGCTTGACATTGCTGTAAAAATCATGGAAAAATACAGGGGGATGGCACCGGAGGGGAAACTGTTCCCCATGCTGACCAAGGAAAGCATGAACATCCACCTGAAAAAGATGGCCGTACAGTGCGGCATCGACCGTAATTTGTCCTTCCATATGGCCAGGCACAGTTTTGCTTCCCAGATCTGCCTCTCGCAGGGAGTGCCCATCGAGACGGTCAGCAAGGCCATGGGGCACAGGAACATCAGTACCACGCAACGCTATGCGAAAGTGACCAATGAGAAGGTGGACCGTGACGTGACGGCCTTGAGCCATGAAATCACGGGCAAATACACTTTGTCGGGCATTGACCTGCCGCCATCCACCATCTTGAAAGACATGGGCTTGAGGGAACAGCGGAGAAAAGAGAAAAATACCGGGTTAAACAGGGGGAAGGAGGTCAAGGCATGAGAAGCACCTTTCGTCTGCTGTTCTATATCAACAGGCAAAAAATCAAAAAGACAGGGAAGTGTCCGGTAATGGGACGCATCACCCTTGACGGTAAAGTGAGCCAGTATTCTACCGGAGAGGAAGTGCCACCTGAATATTGGGATGCCGGCAAGGGACGTGCGGCCGTTCATGGGAAGGATTCTGAAATGACGGCGGAATTGAGGAAACTCAACCGGAAACTGGAGGAACTGGAGGAAAAGGCTAAGGCCGCCTACAAAAAGAATGTGGATTCGACCGGATATGTCTCGGCCGAACTGATAAAGAACGCCGTGACGGGAAAGACCCGGCCGAAGGAAACGCTGCTCGCTCTTTTTGACGAGCATAACGGGGAGTATGCAAAACGTGTGGGTGTAGACCGCACGCGCCATACCTATGTACGGTATCTGACGGGCCGCAGGCACTTATATGACTTCCTGCAATACAAGTACGGTGCGGAGGATATGGCATTGCGGTCGGTTGACATGCGGTTCATCGAGAATTTCCATTTTTATCTTTCCACGGTGCTGAGGCTGAAAACCGTGTCTTTGAACGACTATCTGATCCTACTGTGCAAGATAGTCCGGCTTGCCGTCAAGCACAGGATACTGGGACGTTATCCGTTTACGGGTTACAAACTGGAGACTCCCCCGAAACTTCACAGGCATCTGACGGGCGAACAGCTTGCGAAACTGATGGCCGCCAACCTGCCCACCTACCGGTTGTGCCACACGAGGGATCTTTTTGTCTTTTCGGCTTTCACAGGCCTGGGAAGGGCGGAGATGGCCGAACTGTCCGAGAGCCACATCGTTACGGATGAGAACGGCTCAAAATGGATATACATCCATCGTCTGAAGACAAAAGTGGAATGCCGTATCAAACTGCTGGATATTCCGCTGAAAATCATGGAGAAGTACAAGGGGGAGGGTACGGACGGCAGACTGTTTTATGTGCCGGCCACTTCCAGCCTGTGCAGGAGCCTGAAAATAATAGGGGATATCTGCGGGCTGGACTGCCATCTGACCTACTATATGGCCCGGCATACCTATGCGACCGAAATCTGTCTCTCCAACGGGGTTCCCATTGAGACCATCAGCAGGATGATGGGGCACTCCAACATCCGCACCACACAGATATATGCGGAGATAACCAACCAAAAGGTCCGGAAAGATTTCGGGATACTGTCGGAAAAGACGAGGGACCGGTATTCCCTGCCGGAGGACAACATGCCGTCCAGGGTCTACCGGTGCGGACAGTACAGCGGATGGAAGAAGGAATGTGGAAGGCAAAAGGACGGTACGGATTCACAGCCGTAATGTACGGCATATACAGGACAATGAAGGTGTGTCGTAATGCACGATGCGCCTTCTTTCTTATTCATCACTATATAAATCGGTTTATTTTCTTCAAGCTGCGATAATTCGAAGATTTCTTTGATTTATGTGTCTCCAGCATTTAAATAAAGCGACAGTAAGCTCATAAAACCATCCAATCAGCCAGTTCGTACCTTCTTTTGTCAGTTTTGCACACATCTTTTTTATATTGAAGGCAATGGCTAGGAAGGCAAAGTCCATGAAGACCTTGTCCTTTCCAAAATGTCGGAAACGTTTGTAGTTCATATTGTTTTTAATTTGTCCGAACACGGTCTCCGGTTCTATGCATCTCTGCCCTCTGTGTTTCAGTCCTTTCTCAGAGCAGAGCAGTTCTTTGGCTCTCCGCTTGTATTGTCTAAGCCTATGATTCAGTTCTATCGTCCTGTTTCCTTTTGCTTTAAAACAGCGGCATCGCAGGGGACAGCCTTCACACCTGACAGCTCTGTACCGTGCATTTTCGTTGACGTATCCGGATGCGGTTTTCACATTCCTGGTGCCTATCCTCCGCATCCTTTGCCCCATAGGGCAGATGCAGAAGTCATGTTCTTCATTGTAGTAGAAGTTTTCGGCCTTGAACGGGTCCGGTTTGAATCTCGGCCGCTGCTCCATGTGGAAGTAGTTGTACTTTACATAGGCTTCCATGCCGTTTTCGGACATGAAGCGGTAATTCTCTTCGGAGCCATAGCCGGAATCAGCAACCACCGTATGGACCATCCGGTCATACCTGTTTGAAAAAGATTGCAGGAAAGGAATCAGGGTCAGTGTATCCGTAGGGTTCGGGAAGAGTGCAAAATCGGTGATGAACTGATTTTCGGTGCCGATTTGAAGGTTGTAACCGGGCTTCGTCTGTCTGTTGCGCATGGCATCCTCCTTCATTCTCATAAAAGTAGCGTCCTTGTCCGTCTTGGAATAGGAATTCCTCTCTTGCAGCGTTTCCAGATGGCAGTCGTATTCCTGCAGTTTGTCCCTGTGTTCTTCCAGTTCCTTCAGCTGTTTGCGTTTCTTTTTCAGTTCAGTCTTTTCCTCTTTCGCGGATGGCTCGGAAACCTGTTCCAGTGCATGACGCAATTCTCCTGCCATTTCAGTCAGCATGGCCGGAGTGAACCCAACCTCCTCATTGTTCTCTGATGACTTCTCCCGGGCAATGACATCGTCTATCTGCCCTAACAGGACATGTATCTTCTTCATCAGGCGTTCACGGTTCCGCTCAACCGTTTTCCGCCAGACGAAAGTGTACTTGTTGGCTTTGGATTCGATCTTTGTCCCGTCAATGTATTCCACATTCAGGCTGATGAAATCTTTGGAAGAAAGAAGAAGTACGGTTTGCGTAAACACCTCGTTGATTTCCTTCTTCACCCGGTTGCGGAAACGGTTGATGGTAATGAAATCCGGTTTCTCATATCCGGCCAGCCAGATATAATGGATGTCACGGTGAAGGAGCTTTTTAATTTTCCGGCAGGAGTAGATGTTGTTCATATAGGCATACAGAATGACCTTGAGCATCATCCTGGGGTGGTAAGGGCTGCGCCCGCATTCCTTATACAGCTTTCTGAAACTTTCAAAATTCAAGCCCTCAACCAGGGCGTCAACCATGCGCACCGGATCGTTTTCTGCAATATCCTCATCAATTCTTTGAGGAAAAAGAACGGTTTGGTTGGGATTGTAAGGACGAAAATGTATCTTTGTCATAGTGAAATTCTTATGCCTAAAGATACAAAATCTTTAGGTAATAACAAAGCCCCAGCTTGTGAAAGTCGGGGCTTTGTGCGTAAAAAACAGAAGGTGTGCATTTTGACACACCTTCATTGTCTTACAGCTGTTTCCTATGACAACCGCCCGGCTTTTCTATACCCGTCCTGCAGCATCCTTTCGATGTCACTTTCCCTGTACAGCACCTTGCCTCCGAGCTGGATGTAGGGCAGCCTGCCTTCGTTACGGTATTCCTGGAGGGTTCTGCGGCTGATTTTCAGCATTACGGAGAGTTCACTGTCGGTCAGGAAACGCTCTCCGTTCAATACCGGACGGCAATTTCGGGACAGACTCCCGATTTTTTCCACCATGCGGTCAATCCTTTGGAAAAAAGAGAGGACATCCCTGTCCTCCCCAGTCAGCAGCTCATTCATGCCTGCGCCTCCTTTCTCATTTGGACTACGGGAAGTATGCCTTGTATATCTTCCGGCCTGTAGTAGATTTTGTGACAGATCCGGCTGTATGCCAGCGTACCGTTGTCTCGGAGGGTCTGCAAGGTCCGGGGAGTTACATCAAGTAGGATACAGGCCTCCTGGTTGTCTATCCATTCCCCCATTCTCTTTTCACGGTGCTTTTCACAGAGGTCATCCGTAATTTGTGCCGCATCCTCCAGACGTTTCAGCATCCTTTCAAAGACATGCGCTTCGATAGTAACGATTTCCATAAGCGTATTCATTTGGTTCGGAACAAAAATATGAAGGGGGACCGCTCCGTTCCAAATCTTTGTCCTCAGATGGCATCAAATTTCATCAGATGTCAGCTGCCATATGACGAAGGTTTGCCTCCCATTGTAATCCGGGCAAGACAAGGACTTGCCCGACGGTAAATAAAGCGGAACCGGAGAAAAAGACAAAGCGGACACGGCAAGGGTAAAAGTATATATAATAAGACGAAAACCATGCAGAACAGAGGGAACTGAAGCCCCTGTTTTTTCATGAGATACGGATATTTCGAAAGCAGGCAGTGTCGGGGAACTTGAAATGCCCTGGGGATGGTTGGGGTTCCGGCAAAGAAAGAGGCTTCTTGTCACATCATGTATTTATATGTATAATATGCAACGTCCATGCGTCACATCGGTCACAGTTAGCCCCTATAATCTTCCATCAAATCAAATCCGTTGTCCGGGTGTTTGTTTCCATAAGTATTTTCCACGACGCCAGTCGCAAGGAAAATACTTATGGAAAGCGAAGCCGGAACACCCGTGACAACAAGGATTTGATTTACCTTTGATTATAGGGGAAACTGTTCTGTTTTCAATCGGTTTATTTTAAGGATTGAGTGAACTATATATATTCATCATGTTTTGCATTAAGTCAAAAGAATAGGAAATATTTCTGGAAAAATCAATTAGAAACGAATAAATGAAGATATTGTAACTGGCCTTCAATGACTTATGAGGAAAACCGATGAAGACCTCTCCAATGCCAAAGTGCAGAGAAACGAAAGGTAACGAGGGCGAACGGTTGCCAAATCATTACCCGGTAATCAGGTTAATTAATTGAGAGTCGGAGATTGTTTTTACTACCTGCCTCATTTTGCGTAGTAATGTATAACTCGCTGATAACTAGTTTTGTAACAAAAACAAATAGGATTATGCGAAGTACATTCAAAGTGCTGTTTTACGTGAACGGCAGTAAGGAGAAAAACGGTCTTGTTCCGATTATGGGACGGGTGACAATCAACGGTTCCGTAGCCCAATTCAGTTGCAAGCAGACTATTGCCAAAGAGCTTTGGGACGCCAAGGGCAACCGGGCAAAAGGAAAGAGCAGGGAAGCGCGGGACATTAACCTCGCCCTGGACAACATTAAGGCCCAAATCATCAAGCACTATCAGCGTCTTTCAGACAGGGAAGCGTTTGTTACGGCTGAAATGGTACGCAATACCTTTCAGGGGCTCGGTACGGAATACGAAACACTTCTCGGTGCGTTCGATAAGGACAACGAGAGTTTCAGGAAGCGTATCGGCATAGACCGGGCGGAAGGCTCGTATCGGGTGCGGGTAAGGGCAAGAAACCATCTGGCGGCATTCATAAAGAAATGCTACAGGCGGAGTGACATTTCCATGCTTGAGCTTACCCCTGACTTCATCAAGGAATACGAGATCTATCTTTCCACTGATGCGGGGCTTCATAACGCCAGTGTATGGTCAAACTGCATATGGCTGAAAACAATTGTGGTGAAAGTCTATTACAACGGGTTGACACCGGGAAAGCCGTTTGCACAATATCGCGTCAACCAGAACGTCAAGGAACGGGAATACCTGACTGGGGATGAGATCAAGACGGTAATGACTCACGAGTTTTCAAACAGGAAGCTGGCTTATATCCGGGATCTGTTTGTCTTTGCCAGCTTCACCGCCCTGTCTTTTGTGGATATAAAGGAACTGACCACCGATGACATTGCGGAAGTAAACGGTGAGAAATGGATACTGTCCAAACGTCACAAGACGAAAGTGAATTTCCAGGTGAAGCTGCTGGATATTCCCTTGCAGATTATCAAGCGTTACGAGAGGTTCTAGGAGAACGGGTTCGTGTTTCCCGACCTGAATTACTGGTCAATCTGCAAGCTGTTGAAGCAGATGATAAGGGAGTGCGGGATTACCAAGAATATATCGTTCCATCAGGCCCGTCATGGATTCGCAACGCTGGCTTTAAGCAAGGGGCCCCATCGAAAGTGTGAACCGGGTTCTGGGACATACAAACATAGTTACTACGCAGAAGTACTGTAAGATCACCACCGAGAAAATCGACAAGGATCTGACGATGTTCGGCGACTGTCTTAACTGGTCGTTCCATGAAATTTCAATAACGATGTGACGGAAAGGGCGGATATGACTATCGTTGAAAACGGATGTGTGAAATTCCAAACTGTAAAGTATGGATGCCTTATCTTATCTGATTATAAATACTTATGTACCAATATAAAAAATGCAGGAAATGTTATTGTGCTTCCTGCATTTTTTCATATTTTTGCATTTGAAGAGAGAAAACTCTCTCTCCAGGACATTTTAGAATTTGAAGAAGCGTTATGCTTATCTTGTAGACTGGAAACCTGAGAAATTTCAAAGTACGGCAAGGATAGCATAGTGGTTCTCACGCTATAGCGTGGGCTGCTATAACCATATCTGTCGTAAAGGTTTTCTCAGGACCTCCAGTTTAAGACGTGGCATGCAGTTCCACGCTTCTATGTTTATTTAACCGCCCTATATGGAACTGGAGGACATGTTTACTAAAATGAAAAAAATTTTTATTCTTTGTATTGTTATGGCAATGTGTTCCCCTGACAATACTAATGCGCAAAGTTTTTTAAAAAAAATTAAGAAAACGGTAGAAAAGGAATTAAAAGCCACATCCAATGAGAATCAATCAAGTAAGGAAAGCAATGCGGCTGGACAACAATCAACTGATGAAACATTAAAGGGGTTGTATCATGGAAATTTCGGGACTGATGGTTCAAAAAAGACTCTTGTTGAAATCCATGAAACATCTGCGACAAAGAGAATAATATTGGATAAAGCTTCAGGAATACGCTGTGGCGAATTTTCTTGCGGTCTGGCTTTTATCCATACCCCTAAAAATGGTTCTTTTTATATCAACGAGCAAGGAGACAATGTTTTTTCCGTATCTGATAAGGATATATACAACCAGAAGGCTATGACAAATATGAGATTCAGCGACAACCGTGTGATAGACTGTATAGAAAAAGAAAATGGTACGTACGTGTACAAAGCGATATTGTATGATAATGAAGGAAAGGTCGTAAAACAACTTGACAATATAAAGAAAGCCAGTAATTTCGTTGATGGTGTGGCTTTAGTCTGTACCAATCCTATAAAGTTTGGTGATAAACCTTTCCTAAAGTATATCAATACGAAAGGTGAGTTCATCTTTCCGAATTTAAATATCGAAGGCTGGTATGAAGATTTAGTCAATCGTCCCTTATGCGATGGCCTTGCTGCTTATCAAAAGCGTTCAGACTCCGGTAAAATGGTATGGGGATTCCGGGATATAAACGGCAAAGAAGTAATACCCGCCACTTATCTTCAGGTCCTTGATTTCAGTGATGGGATGGCGGCTGTATGTGGAAAAGTTGGTGAAGTGGAGAAATGGGGGTTCATAGATACAACCGGGAAATTAGTAATTCCGCTTACTTATACAATTCAGCCCAAATCATTTTCTGACGGATATGCAGTAATCGCCAATAAAGAGAAAGAGCAATTTTACATTGACAAGACGGGAACCATCATAAAGGGTCCTTTCAAGTATGGAGATGACATGTCGGAGCGCATCAGTTCATTCCATAACGGACATGCATTACTCTACCAACAAGAAGTGGGACGTGGTATCGGACATACTTTTGTTATAGACAAAAATTTCAATAAGACCGCTTACTTTGACAATTTTGATGCGAATAAAGAGAGCACTGAAGATCATATCATTCAAAGTGGTGCACAAGGCTATTTTTTCAATGGCGGATATATTATCGGACTTGACAAATTTGGTAACACCCGCTATACTTTTATTTCTCAAAAAGGGGATTTGATATATAATAACTTATGCAGTGATTTCCATGAGGGAAAAGCACTTTATATAACCAATCTTAGAACTACAGAAGAAAAGTCATCTTATGTCAATCGTAAAGGTGAAATCATCATACAATTTGTTGAAAGTAAATTTTAATATAGTAACCATTTAATGAGAACAAGATGAAAACAAAAAAGCTATTGGGTGCAGCCGCATGTTTTGCGGCCATGATACTTGCTTCCTGCGGGGATGGTACAACCAGCAACGGTAACAATGACAGCTTGTTTGGCAGAATTCCCAGCATCTATGAGAAAAAGCAGGTGGAAATCATTGAAAAGATGAAAAACATAGCCAAAGGCAAGGAAAAGGAAGCCTCTCTTGCTATTATAGCTGAAATGAAAGATGCCTTTGATAAAGCCGGACAAGAGGCACAGCCTCTTGCCGACAAAATGCCGGGCCGGGTTCTTCCCTATTCACAAGAGGATGGACTACCCTACAAGATAGTGTCCGATATCCAGATTGAGAAAGTCGTTCTGCCTGAACCGGGATTGTTGAGCGGTGGAGAAAAAGGCACACGTCTCAAAGTAAATTTTGATGCTGTGATTACGGCTACGGTGGAAAAATATTTCCGTTTGTATTACCTGATAATGAGTGATGATGATGCTGTAGGCTCAGGGCGCACAAGCGGTCAAAACAAACTTGCTGTCGGCGATACACTACATGTGGAAGAGACAGTTTATGCTCCTGATGTTCCGGCCAAATATCAAGAAAGTTGTAACTCGCTGAAGTTTGTCTGCGAAGGGTCTTATATTTCGGAACAAGAGATTATCAATAAACGGCAGAAACGGTGGAATGACGAGATGAAAGACAAGTTTGGCATTAAGGAAATTAAATAATATCTTGAAGTGCGATAAACAAGACTTTTTCTGATAATTAGATTAAGATGTAAATAATTATCAGATTAAGTCTTGACTAATTCAAATAAAGATAAATTTTTAACTATTGGGAATCCGATTGAAAATCTAAAAATAGATTCCCTATTCAATAGTGTCATATTTGATCATTTATCTAAAAAGGGACATTCAGTAAATCTATAAAATTAGCCAGCTAATTCATATACAATGGTATTGTGAATTAGTTGGCTTTTTTGTTATCTTTCGGTATTCTTCCTCAAATAAGATCTGGAAACCAAAATAGGGGAAATATCCAAACTAAGATATGGCAAGGATACAAAATATTTCAGACATCCACCCTACTTTGGGCTTTATAGAGTTTGATCTTTGCATGGATGAGATGTCTATCAGATTCTTTTTTTTAAATCGATTCTGCTGAAAGTTGAAAGTTTATCATGTAAAATAAGATAATATATTCCTCCTATTGTTAGTGCGGATATAGTTACAATATCTGTATTGGAGAATGTGTTTGAGAATTTTTGGCATAAGGGTAATATATGCAGTTCTCGTAATTCAATTAAGGATATGTTTGATGTTTTGGGGAATGTAAATATAGTTGTGTCAATCTCCTCCGGGCTGTTTTGCGATAGCGTTCACCACTTTCTATTGCTAAATTCCACTCATTTTCTGTTCCATATATATTGGGGAAACCTTCCAAAAACTTAATTTTGCAAGAGAATTCTAGTGAATCTTGTTATAAATATGCATACAAAAAAGATGAAAAAGGCCGTATAACACAAGTTATACAAACTTACATAGATATAAAAGGAAACAGCTCAGAATTGGAAAGCACTTATAACATTACATATCAAGATAGAAATAATTAGAACATATTACATTAATAATAATTTATCAAATTGCTAATTTTTAATTTCTCAATAACCATATAAGAAAAGAGGTTTCCGACGAAATAACAGCCGGAGACCTATAATATTAATCCTATAGTAATATCAAATTGTTACACAAAAAATAACTAGTCAGACATTATAAAATGATATTACGTGCTTGGCTGATTGATACAGTTCTCCCACCTTGCGGACAAAAAATATTTCTATAGTGTTAAAATAGGGGGTAGATTTTATTTCTTATTCCATTCATTTAAATAAAATATATTCATAAATTTGAAGCGTTTTATTAAAAAATATAATCATGAAAAAAACAAATATAGGATTTAAAGCCGGAATTATCTTAGACAAATTAGGAAAAACCAGACTTATAACCATTGCCGAACTTGCGAGAAAACTAAATCTTTCAGCTGATGAGACTGCCCTTGCTGCCAGGTAGCTCGTACGTGAAAGTAAGGTATATATCGAACGGAAAAACGATTTACTATGTCTTAAAAAGAATGTACAACGTATCAAAAGGATAAAAGACAAACGCTGGAATGTTTACAGTGCATACCACTATTAATGTAAAAGTGCTTCTCATTATCCATTTTGAAACTATTTATCAATTTATAAAACACAAAAAGTATGGATAAGCACATTATTGGCGAAAACGCCGGAATTTTATGGCGTTTTCTAAGTACAGATGCACACAAAAAGTGGTCACTGGCAGAAGTTAAAAAAGGCATCGGATTGGACGATATGGAATTAGCCAGCGCAATCGGTTGGTTGGCACGTGAGGATAAAATCCAATTTGAGTTACAACATTCAAGCGGAAAAGATAAAATAGCATACGTATATCTCATGCTGAACGTGTATTTCTAACTACAGTCTATAAGCCTCCGGCGTTTCCGCTGGGGGCTTTCTTATGAAATCAAAAAGAAAGCGATATCGGAGTATTACCCCCCAAAAACGTCCTGCTGGTAGTTACATAATGAAACGACATACTTGGCTGATCGGTGCGGTTCTCTCACCGTGCGGACAAATCCCGGTAACAAAATGACAAAGCAGATACCCTTAACACATTACAACCCGTGAATGGGATAAATGATTTTCTTTTTTGCCAGACGATTTTATAAAATTATCGCCGATAGTTCGTACTTTCGGAAAAATACACGTAAATACTGATTTATAGGAGAGGCTGTCTCACTTTTATTTATTTTGAAACAGCCTTTTTATATTTATTCTCTGATTATCAATGAATTACCAAACAATACAAATCAATATTACATATAATTCATTTTACTACTTTTCAGCAGTTTTCTGTTTTCCCAAAGGAATAGAAACACCCAAGTAAGCATTGACATTCTTCGTATTCTTGCCAAAAA
>OJQX01000620.1_pt1 | contig 19719 bp, 15 predicted proteins | sample 1599031 | NCBI WGS metagenome assembly OJQX01 (sample SAMN03922513, study PRJEB24848) | human gut metagenome | isolation source: stool sample | host: Homo sapiens | place: Germany | collected 2010-02 | reverse complement strand
TCGCCGCAGATGGTACGCAATTAAAAGAAGTGGAACGCAGAGCTGAGATATCTGATATCGGCATCATGTGTACGGAGGGCATCCTGAAAGGAAATGAAAATGGCGGCTTTGTCAGTGCGGATGAAACGGTCAGGAAAATGCTTCCCTATAATCAGGAATATGTGTTGAAGGAAGGTACCTATCCGGAAAAGGCGCAGGAAATTGCCGCAGGACGCGCTTTCTTTGATGCGGTGGGATACCATGATGTAAAGGTCGGAGACACCGTAACATTGGAGTACCGTTCCGGCATGCAGTCGGAATACGCACCGGTGGAATTTACTGTCAGCGGGATTTTATATGACCGGGATGAATATACCATCGAGGCTTCCTATGTTGTATTCGGTTCGCAGGATTTTTATAATGAGCGTGTTGCGGAGGGTGACAGGCAATATAATATCTATTTTACCTTGAGCGATTCTGCAAATGTATCTATGAATAATGTTGCGCCTGTTATAAAAGAAATCGCGGATTTCTGCGGCATTGACCAGAAGAACGTGATCATCAATGACCTCTACTTGCAGTGGGTATTGCAGCCGAGCTATGAAATGATTGTGGTTTGTGGAACCCTGATCCTTGGAATCGTGCTGTTTTCCGTTGTGGTCATTTATAATATCTTCCAGGTCGGGATCGCCCAGAAGGTTCAGGAGTACGGAAAAATCAAGGCGCTGGGTGCAACCAGAAAGCAGATGAAGCAGTTGATCTTTCGTGAGGGCATTCTTCTGGCGGTTCCTTCGATACCGCTGGGGCTGCTGTTTGGTTTCCTGATTGCAAAAGTCAGCTTCAACTGGCTGGTGGAGCAGGGAAATCTGGTATCGTCCGGAATCAAGAACCATCAGGTGCCTCTGTTTTCACTGACAATTATGCTCATCTGCATTTTTGTATCGTTTCTTACGGTCGTTTTGGCTCTGCGCAAACCCATGAAAATTGTTTCCCGGATTTCACCCATCGAAGCGACACGGTATCTTGACGGCTCCAAAACGCAAAAACAGGGCAGACGAAAAGGCAGAAAAGATGTCACCGTTTTCTCCATGGCAATGGCAAATGTGACAGGCAATCCGAAAAGAACCATTGCTACGATTCTTACCATGGGGCTTTCCTGTGTATTGTTTGTAATTATCTCTAATTATGTTGGGAATATTGACACGGAGCACGAGGTGCGGATTGCAATCAACCATGGACAATTTGAGTTGCAGCTGGATTATTCCCAGAATTATGATGAAGCCTATTCGGAGAATAATCTGGACACAATCCTACAGAACAACCCACTGAATGATTCTTTGATTAAAGAAATCAAATCCATCCCCGGTGTAACGGATGTACTGACGAGAGAAATCGTCTCTGCAGATCTGAACGGAACAAAATTTCCGGTTGCAATCGTAAATCAAGAGGATTTTGAAATGATGCGCGGGGATGGCGATATCGGTTCCATGGACTATGCACAGGCTGTCAAAAACGGGGATGTTTTCTTTGGCTGGTCCACGTGGATGGAAGCTGACGGGTATTCTGCGGGTGCACCGATTACATTCAACTTTGATAACGGAAGCGGAACCTATACCTATCATGGAAAAATCGCAGGCTCCTTTGTAAGCGCGGACACTTATCTGGTCATTCCGGAAGAAGTATACCGCTCTGTAAATCCGAAAGGGACATCTTATGGATACCTGTGGGTGGATTGTGCTAAAAAAGATGTGGCATCTGTAGAGCAAAGCCTGAATGACCTGCTCTCCGATACTTCTCATATCAAGCTGAACACCTATCACGCAGAATTGCAAAACGCAGAATACGCAAGCCGTATGATGAAGCTTGGCTGCTATCTGTTCATGGCAATTGTCGGTCTCATTGGGTTTATGAATCTGGCAAACACCATGATCATCAATATCACCACGAAGAAGCAGGAATACGGTGTGCTGCAAGCGGTAGGCATGACCAATAAGCAGTTGAATCTGAGCTTACAAATACAGGGCTTGATTTTTACGGTTGGCACCATCTGCGTCGCACTTGCTGCCGGTCTGCCCCTTGGCTATGCACTGTTTTCCTATGCGAAGCATAATGGGATTTTTGGAATGAACGTTTATCACGTTCCTCTTATCCCGATTCTTGTTATGATTCTTCTGGTTGGTATTCTACAAATTGTGCTTTCCCTCGTTTTAAGCAGTAATCTGAAAAAGGAAACGCTGGTAGAAAGAATAAGGTATCAGGGATAGTAGATTCTATAAAAAGCAAGCTGCCGCTAAAGATGGGCGGCAGCTTACCTTTATAGTGATTCAAACATAAAAGTCAAATTTTGCGAGGACCCGCCATCGTCTCAACCTTGTCCGTTCTTCCTACAAAGAACAGGTCAACGGCTATTTTTAGCCCTAACTGATGGCCTGCCTCCCATGCACTCGACCTTATTATGCTGGGGAATTCGCATTAAAACCGAAAATCAGTTCTTTACTTCTTCGCATTCTCTTCCAATTTCTTGCGCTGTTTCAGTTCAAACATTCGCTGCTCTTCTGCCTCTTTTCTCTTGCGGCTTTTCTCTTTGCGTTCCTGCTTGTTCTGTTCCTGCTGTAATTTCAACGCCTGTTGCGATTTTGTACCAATGCCTATTTCCAGCATCTGCTTCTTTGCTTCCCGCTGCATCCGTTTCGGATTTCTTTTGATATCCTTTACAACAGTTTCAACAACCGGACTGAATTTCAAACTGAAGTACCACTTTTGAATATATTCCTGTACTTCACAATCTTTTGGCTCTGCACCAAATGCTCACGATGGTATTCATTAGAGAGTGTCTTCACAAAGGCTATAATCGTAGGTCTTCGGCTTCTTTGCCCCTGCCGATCTGTCCTGCTCGTAGAAATCATGGTTGACAAGCGCAGAGTAATAATTGTCTATCGTCAGGGAGGCATTATACAGAGCGGTCAACAGGTACGCTCGGATATTACGGATATCTGACGGGTTTTTGTTCATTGCGTCCAGAACGTACTCAATATGGCTGCTATTCAGCTTGAGGAAGCGGGATTTGACTACTTGCTGCGGCATAAGTTCAATGCGAAGATGCCGACTGAGCCGGAGATGCCGTAACCGCTTGGAACGAGCCAGAGGCACATCCTCCGGATGCCGAATGGCAAGCCGACGCAGATCCGCATTAGGAAGTAGTCGCATACGCCGTCAGGCATATAGATCGGCTTGAGGAATCCTCCAGGTCTGAAGAAAGGCATTGCAGTGCCCGGCTGCAACGCCCAAAAGATTTATTGCGACTGCAGGCGATACCGATAGGGTTGCTTTAGCACCATAGCAATTTACTTGTACATTATATTCTATGGCAGCACCGCACAATTCGGTAAGAAGTCTCAGGCAGGGTTTTTGTTCCACTTCAAAGTTCCGAAAATGGAGGAATACTGTATGTATTTCCCATTTTCGGAACTGCGGAAGCGGAGCAAAAAGACGGCTGAGACTCGCAGACGCAATTGTGCGGTGTTGCCATAGACATTATTTCACGTTGATCTGGCAGCAGCGCATGGTCGCGAGGGCTGCCTCATGGGTCGCCGGGGTGACGCCCGCGCAGCAGGCGCTGTCCACAGAAATCTCCATCTCCGGGAAATTCGCTTTCAGCATCAGGGCGTTGGACACCACGCAGATGTCCGTACACAGCCCTACCAGTTCCATGGTGAACGTCTCCCCTGCCGCTGCCTGATACAGCAGTCTCGGCAACAGCACAGAACCGAAGGTCAGCTTCTCCACCGGCGTGTATCCCTTCTGTTCCAGCGCAGCGGCTACGCCGCTGTCCAGCATCCAGCCGGGCGTTCCCTTGATACAGTGGGGCACCGGCAATTTTTTGCCTTCGGCGGTGTCCAGATAGTTTTCCCGGTGGGTGTCCAGCGTGGCAAAAATCTGACCGTCAAAACCAAGAATTTTGTCCATGACCTTTCCCACAATGGCCTGCGCCTCAGGCGTCCCCAGCGCGCCGTCCACAAAATCCTTCTGCATGTCCACAACGATCAAAAAATGCTTCATGACGATTCTTCCTTCCCCGATCTCAGATGCTTCTATTCTGACACAGAAACGTTAAATCGTCAATAGTTCCGTTTCCTTTTTATGGGTTCAGAAACGATCAGCCATCCACGATCTCAGGCTCCGCGTTTTCGGCAAGGCGAATCCATTTCAGAAGCTTTTTACGCAGTTCCTGCTTGACCTGCGTGTATGCGGGATCGTCGATCAGATTGTTCAACTCATAGGGGTCTTTTTTCAGGTCGTAGAAGAAATCGTCCGCGTAAAGGTCCGCCGCGGGCTGCGCGCCGCCGTTGATACCGGGGGCGTAGACGGAGTAGGCATAGTCGGCCGTGCGGATGGCACGCCCTACCCGGCTCTCGGAGATCTGGGCAAAGACCTCGTTGGGGCGGTCGGGATCGGTTTTGTGCAGAACATCGGCAAAGTCTTCGCCGATCATTTTGTCGCCCACATCCACACCGGCAATGCCCAGAATGGTCTTGGGCAGTCCAGCGGTGCTGATCAGGTCTGTCACCACACCGCCGCCGGTAAACTCGCCGCCGGTCACCACCAGCGGAACCCGCAGGCAGGCGTCGTGCATGGAGCGCTTGTAGTCGTCATAGCCGTTGAGATGGGCGTCCTGATTGCGGGTCATGAAATGGCTGCCATGGTCGGCAAGGTAAATGATGACCGTATCCTCATAGATGCCCATTTCCTTCAGCTTGTTCACCAGCCGCCCCAGATTCTTGTCCAGAGACGCGCACTGGCCCAGATAGTCGGGGTATTCTTCCCTGTGATTGCCGCCCAGCACCTCCAGATCCTTGGGCGAGGTGAAATTCGCATACTTTTCTTTGGAGCCGATGGGGCCTTCATAGTGGTGGTGGTCGTTCTGGTGGTGGGGTTCAATATGGGAGACGGTCATGAAGAAGGGCTTCTCCCCCCTGTACTGCTCCAGAAATTCCAACGCGAAGTCCGTGATGCAGTCTACACGGTATCCCGTAAAATCAATGCGGTTGTCGTTCTCGTCAAACACAAAGCCGTCGTAGCCGTGGCTGGTGAATTCCAGAACGTCACTGGTGCGCCAGAAGCCGGTATAGCCGCCCCGCAGCTCCCGGGGGATGGCGGTGACGGTATGGTCGATGGTGGGCTTCTTTTCCAGCTCGCCGTCAGACGCCAGGTGCCACTTGCCGACGTAGGCTGTTTCGTAACCGGCCTCCTCCATATACGCCCCCAGAGGCTTTACGTTGGCCGGGAGCATGATATTATTCCGGAAACAGCCGATATCCGTCGCCCATTTGCCGGTCTGGAACATGGCGCGGCAGGGGCCGCAGACGGGCTGAGGGGTGAAGGCCAGATCAAACCGGGTGCCTTCCGCAGCCAGCTGATCCAGAACAGGCGTAATGGGAAGCTCCTGACCGTAGCAGCCGCAGGTATCCGCCCGCTGCTGGTCGGTAAAGTACAGCAGAATGTTCTTCTTTTTCATATCATTTCTCCTTTTTCGGTGGATATGGAAACCGCTTTTCACCGCAGCCGGCGTGCGGCTGCCCTGAAAAACGGTTCAGGGCAACCGGGTAACCCCGATTGCCCTTTCCCGTTAAATTTGATTTTGATTACCGATTACAGGACGTGATCCTTGTAGTTGGTGGGATCGACCATGACGGCGGGAGTAGCGTACTCCATGGGGATCTCGGTGCCGTTGACCAGATGCTCAACCACGGCAACGATGGCTTCCTTACCGACGACCTTGCCGGAGAAGTAAGCGGCGGAGCGGATGACGGCGTAGTTGCCCTCTTCCCAGTGACCGGTGGTCTCGTCACAGCCCAGCGTCACGACGCAGGAGGTGTCAGCCAGACCGGCGTTCTCAATGGCGGAAGCAACGCCCAGAGCGCCCTGCTCGGAAGCGACCATAACCAGCCAGGACTTGATTTCGGGATGACCGGCGATCATAGCGGAAGCACCGTTGTAAGCGTCTTCCATGGTGGTTACGTAGTCAACCTCGTAGGTGCGGTTGTCGAACGCGCCGCTGAGCTTGTCAGCCATCGCCTGCTTCTCGCCCTCGGTACGGGGGACGCAGGAGGAGGTGGTGTTCATGGTCATGTACAGAACGCCAACGGTCTCGTCTTCAGTCATATTGTTCTTGGTGGCGTAGTCAGCCATCCACTCACCGGCAGCGTAGCCGATGTTGTAGGCGTCGATGCCGAACCAGGGAGCCAGCTTGTTGTTGTCGCCGTCCTTCAGAGGATCGTCGCAGGCAACGATCAGGACACCGGCAGCCTCGCACTTGGCGACGACAGCCTCGGACATGGTCTGGTCGGGGATGCAGGTAACGATGGCATCGGCGTTGTCCGCGATGGCAGTATCGATCTGGGTCATGTACTTTTCTGCGTCACCGTCGCAGTTCAGGAAGTGCCAGGTGACCTCGATGCCGTACTCAGCGCCCTTGTCGTTCAGAGCCTTCTCAATGGAAGCGGCTTCGTTGACGAAGTAGGGGGACTCGGACTTGTAGATACCATAAATGTTCAGAGAAGTGGGGGCAGCGGGAGCTTCTTCGACAGGAGCTTTGGTCTCGACAGGAGCAGCGGCCTCAGGAGCCTTGGTTTCGGGGGTAGTTTCCTTTGCGCCACAGGCAGCCAGAGACAGAACCATCACCAGAGCCAGAAGCAGAGCGGTCAGCTTTTTCATTGTGTTTCCTCCATTTTTTGATTTTTATATGTTTTTCGGCACAACAGCCGCAAACATCGTAGAATTACAGATTCTTCATGCTGTCAGCCAGCAGCTTCTTCTGACGGTTTCTCTGACGGTAGAAGTCAATGGCCAGAGAGCCGAACAGCAGGGCCGCACGGGCGACATACTGCCAGTACTGGGACACGCCTGCCATGTTCAGACCGGAGTTGAAGGCCTGAACCAGAATCACGCCCAGCGCCACGCTGGGGATGGAACCGACGCCGCCCACCATGGAGACACCGGCCAGATTGCAGGCGGTGATGGCGTCGAAGTGCAGGTTGGGGCTGGCGGCAGGCTGACCGGAGAACATCCGGGAGGCCAGAATAATACCAGCCATAGCCGCGAACACGGAAGTCATCACATAGCAGATGATCTTGATGCGGTTGGAGTTGATGCCTGCCAGCCGGGCAGCCTCCGCATTGCCGCCGATGGCAAAAATGCTGCGGCCAAACTTGGTGCTGGACAGGACAAAGGCGAAGACCGCAAACAGGAGAATGGTCATGATAACAGGATAAGGAACGCTGCCGAATACCATGCCGTTGCCAAGGCTCTTCAGTCCCGCGTCGCTGATGGCGATGGGGCGGCCGTCACACAGCAGATAGGCGCAGCCACGCCACAGGGACTGAGAAACCAGGGTCGCAATAAAGGGAACGATGTTCAGCCGGGTGACCATCAGGCCGTTGATGATGCCTGCGACGGAGGACGCCGCCAGAACGATCAGCGCCAGCACCACCCAGTTCATGCTGGTATTTTTCAGGCCCCATGCGATGAACACGCCGCCGAAGGCCGCCACGGAGCCTGCGGACAGGTCGCTGCCGCCGGTCATGATCAGGAAGGTCATGCCGATGGCGGTCAGTCCGATCAGCGTGGAGGAAACCAGAATGTTGATGAAGTTTCCGTATGTAAAGTAGTTGGGGTTCAGCGCCGAGAAAATCGCGGTCACCAGAACCAGCGCGATCAGAAGCACAAGCGCGTTGCCGGAAATCGGCAGCTTGAAGCCTTTCTTTTCCAGAGTTTTCCCCTGTGCGGTATTGTTTGCCATATTATGTCTCCTCCATCATAGCCATGCTCAGGAGCTTTTCTTCCGTTGCGTCCTTTGCAGAAATCTCACCGACGATCCGGCGTCCCCTCATTACAATGATCCGGTCGGACAGGCCGATGACCTCAGGCAGCTCCGAGGAAATCAGGATCACCGCCAAGCCCTCCTTGGCAAATTCGCAGATCATGTTGTAAAATTCCGACTTTGCGCCGACATCGATGCCCTTGGTCGGCTCGTCCAGAATCAGGACCTCCGGCTTGGTGCTCATCCAGCGGGCGACGATCGCCTTCTGCTGGTTGCCGCCGGAAAGCTCTACGATGGGCTTTTCCAGATCGGGAGTCTTGATGTTGAAATTGGCCTTGCCTTCCAGTCCGATCTGCTCCTCCCGGCGGGTATTGACAAAGCCCAGCCGATTGGTGATCTGATCCAGTGAGCCGATGGAAATATTCCGGCCAACACTCATCCGGGGAATGATGCCCTGAAGCTTCCGGTCTTCCGGAACCATGACCACACCGTTGACAATGGCGTCATGGGGTGTCCGGCAGTTCAGGGGCTTTCCGTTCAGGAAGACCTCGCCGCCGGTTCTGGGGTCGGCGCCGATGATGGCGCGAACCACCTCCGTGCGGCCTGCACCGACAAGTCCCGAGAAGCCCACGACTTCACCGGCGCGAACCTGAAAGGAAGCATCCTTCAGGAAGGGCGAGGACAGGTTTTTGACCTCCAGCACCACATCGCCGACAGTCTTATTCCGATCCAGACCGGAGAACACGTCGCCCAAGTCCCGGCCGACCATCTTCTTCACCAGTTCCTTATCGGTAATGGCGTCCATGGGAGAGTCGCCCACGAACCGGCCGTCCTTGAAGATGGCCACCCGGTCGGCGATCTGCCGGATCTCCGCCATCCGGTGGGAAACGTAGATGATGACCTTGCCTTCCGCTTTCAGCTTGCGGATGATCCGGAACAGCGAGTCGATCTCCGAATCCGACAGGGATGCAGTCGGCTCGTCAAAGGCAATCATTTTCAGGTTTTCCCGGCTGTAGGCCTTCATGATCTCCACCATCTGCTGATAGGCGACGGAAAGATCCTTGACCTTGTCGGTGGATTTCATATCCAGACCGAATTCATCAATGATGGCCTGCGCTCTGCTGTGAACCTCGCGCATTTTGATTCTTCCCATGAAACCGGTGGGAAGACGGCCGAGGAAAATATTTTCACCGACAGTCAGCTCCAGCATGATCTGCCGTTCCTGATAGATCACGCCGATACCGGCGGCCACGGCCTCCCGGGGGCTGTTAAAGTGGCACGGCTCTCCGTTGACCAGATATTCACCGGAGGTCTGCTGATAGTCGCCGTTGAGCACCTTCAGCAATGTGGATTTGCCTGCGCCGTTTTCGCCCATCAGCGCCAGCACCTCGCCGCCGTTGGCGGTAAAACTGATGTCGTCCAGAGCTTTCACACCGGGGAAATATTTGGTGATATTCCGAAACTCAATTACATTTCCCATTTTCTGCTCCCTTCTGATCTGTATGCTGCATCTCACATGACAATTGTTTCTACTGAAATTATATCGAAACGATTCCCGGATGGGAAGTCTAATTTCTGTGTTGAAAAACTGGAGATTTTAGACGTTCTGTTGTTTTTGCATGAAATATACGCAATGTTCTTATGTATAATGCACAATTCTGTGATGGCAACAGAATTCTGCTGACAAGCCGCTTTCTCCTAAGGCAGATATTCCCGCAGCAGCCGGATCAGATCCCGGCGGTCAGCCACCTCCGCAGTGCCGATCATTTTCTTCACCCGGTACTTGATGGTGCTGACAGTCACGAAGCAGCTTTCGGAAATGCTGTCGTAGGATTCTTCCCGCAGCAGGCACTCGATGATCTCCCTGTCCAGACTGTCGCATTCATTGAGCATCCGCTCCAGCCGCAGCATACCGGACAGCTCGGTATCCTGATAGAAGATGTCCCGTGATTCCGGGATGGAAGCCGGACTGCTGTCTCTGGCGCCGCCGTCCAGCTTCCGCAGGGAGGTCAAAGGGCTAAAATCCCACCGGATGGACATAACGGCATGGGAAAGATAGGGATTGCGTTTCAGATTTTCCAGAAGGGTCACCGCGGCTTTGCCGTATTCCTGAAAATTGACCCGGATGGAGAGAATATAAGGACTGTAATATTCCGTCAGACAGGTTTCGGCGCAGCCGATGATCAGCAGCCGCTCCAGCTCCTGCGGGTAGGCGGCAAGAAGATTGCGTACCAGCGAAATAGCCGTAAAATCATTCGCGCAGATCACGGCATCATAGTCCGCCATGGTTCCCTGAAAGCTTCGGAAGCACCGCTCCATGGAGCCGTCATTGATGTAAACATCCCGCTGGTCCTCCTGCCCGATAGCGTAATAAAAGGCTTTCTTCCGGCTTTCGTCGGACACGGAGTGGGGATTGGTGCCGTACAGGGCAATGCGGGTGCGCCCCGTGGCAATCAGGGTGTCCACCAGATGGTGCATGGAGCCGTTGGTATCGGAGCAGACCGTGCTGTAGCGCACGTCCAGCTCGTGAAACGCCTGATTGCACAATAGAATTGGGTAGATCCCCACCCGGTTGGCGTCCTTCAGCACCGTCCGTATCCAGCCGGTGGATGAGCCGATCACATAGATGTAGCCGCTGCTCTGGTTCATTTCTTCAATGGAGTGGATGAAACGGAACGCCATCCGCTTCATTTTCAGCTCTGATACCAGTCCGTCCACCAGGTCCTGACACCAGCCGCTGTGAGAATAGGTGTCTTCCACAAAAATCAGAATCATATGTTTCGCCTCCATAGGGGTATACCCGAATCGCTTCGGGCGGGTTGTTCCCTATTATATACCAATAATGCACAAACCGCAAGATGCGGCAAAAAGGGCAAATGTGGAAAAAGTACAAAATCACCCCGGCGAATCCCGAACTTTTTAGTCTTGCCCCCAATTCATTCCTCCATTACAATGGAATCAGCAAGCACGGGAAACTCTGATTAAATCGGCAAGAACTGTGAGCGAGAGATTTTTCGGCCAATCGAGGTATCGGAAACGGCGGAATACTGTATGTACCCGCAAGGGGTATGCCGCATCCGTAAGCCGGCTCACGCCGGCAACGGCTGCGCTATATTTCCCGTTTTCGATACTGAAGAGTGGGCGGAAAAGATCCGCTCACAGTCGCAGACGATTTATTCAGAGGTTCCCAAAGAATATGCTACAGGAGGCTGCTATTTATGCCAGAAAACGTCACCGCTCGCAGGGAACAGCAGGTGATCCCCACCTATATCCCCAAAGAGCCAAACGCCATGCCCATGTTCTTCGAGAAGAAGCCCTATCAGGGGGCATCCGGCAGACTTTACCCCATGCCCTATTCCGACGGCATCACCGACGAAAAGAAGGATGTATCCTACGAGGTCTACACTCTGGAAAACGAATATATTCAGACGCAGGTTCTGCCTGCCATCGGCGGCAAGATCCTCTCCGGCTATGACAAGATCGGCCATTACGACTTTATCTACCGCAACCGGGTCATCAAGCCCGCACTGGTGGGTCTGGCCGGCGCATGGATCTCCGGCGGCATCGAGTTCAACTGGCCCCAGCATCACCGCCCCACCACCTTCCTGCCTCTGGAGGCGTCTCTGGAAGAAAATCCCGACGGCAGCAAGACCCTGTGGACCGGCGAGGTGGACCCCTTTTATCGGATGAAGGGCATGGCCGGTATCACCGTGGAACCGGGCCGCAGCTACATCAAGGCAAAAATTCGGGTGTACAACCGCACCAATCTGCCCCAGATCTTCATGTGGTGGGCCAATCTGGCGGTGGCGGTGAACGAATCCTACCGCACCATTTTCCCGCCGGACGTGGAATGGGTCAACGATCACGACCGCCGCGCGGTGCTGCAATGGCCCATCGCCAAGGGCGTTTACAAGTCCGCAAGACCCTTTGACTACGGCGATGGCACCGACCTTTCTCTGTACGACTCCGTGAAGGTGCCCTCCTCTTTCCTGATTTCTCAGGGTCAGTCCGATATGGACTTTGTGGCCGGTTATGACGGCGGCCTGCAAAAGGGCATTGCCACCGTCGCCGACCACCACATTGCCCCCGGCAAGAAAATGTGGACATGGGGACACGGCGATTTCGGCGAAATGTGGTGCTCCAACCTGACCGACGAGGACGGCCCCTATATTGAGCTGATGACCGGCGTCTACACCGACAACCAGCCGGACTTTACATGGATCGCCCCCTTTGAAACCAAGGAGTTTGAGCAGTACTGGTATCCCATCCGGGATATCGGCGATGTGAAGAACGCCACCATTGACGCCGCCATGAATCTGGAGCAGCGGGGCGACAAGGTATTTCTGGGCTTCAATGTCACCGGTTCTTTCCCCAATGCCAGAATCACCGTGCGCAAGGGCGAAGAAGTTCTCTTTACCGAGACCGCCGACATGACTCCCGCGGCCAGCTGGTGCAAAGAGCTGGCTCTGAATGAGGATGCTGCCAACCTGACCGCCACCCTCACCGACGAGAATGGCAGGGTTCTGGTATCCTACAAGCCCTACGTCCGGGGACAGAAGCAGCCCATCGAGGTTCGCACCCCCGTAAAACGTCCCTGCGAGTATGACACCGTGGAGGAGCTGTACATCAACGGCTTCCATCTGGAGCAGTACAAGCAGCACAACTTTGACCCCCGCGACTACTATCTGGAAGCGCTGAAGCGGGACCCCGGCGACATCCGCTGCAACACCTCCATGGGACGGCTGGCACTGAAGGACGGCAAGTTCCGGGAATGTGTCGCCTACTGCGACACCGCCATTGCCCGGCTCACCAGCCGCAACCAGCACCCCGCCGACACGGAAGCCTTCTATCTGAAGGGTCTGGCCTTGCAGTATCTGGGCGAGTATGACGAAGCCTACGACGTTCTTTACCGTGCCGCGTGGAACTATCCCCACCGCAGCGCCGCCTACTTCCAGCTGGCCACGCTGGACTGCCGCAAGGGCGAATATCCGGACGCTCTGGAAAAGCTGGAAATTTCTCTGGGACTGAATGCCGGTCACAGCCGTGCCGTGAACCTGAAAACCGCGATCCTGCGCCATCTGGGGCGGGACAAGGAAGCTCGAAAGCTGGCAAGCGCTTCCGTTTCCGCAGATCTTTTGGATCTGTGGGCAAGAGTGGAGCTGAGCCATTATGAGGACAACGGCGATGCCATCCGGGAAATGTTCGGTCAGAAGCCGGAAAACTATCTGGATGTGATCTGCGATTACTTGGAAGCCGGTCTTACCGAGGACGCTCTGTATGTAATAGAGCTGAGCCGGAGCCATTATCCGCTGCTGCATTACTATCGGGGCTACTGCCGGCATCTGCTGGGTCAGGACGGAAGCGAAGCGCTTGCCTTCGCCGCTTCTCTGGATACCGGTCTGTGCTTCCCTGCACGGCTGGAGGACATTGCCGTTCTGAAATACGCCATCGAAAACAATCCTGCCGACGCAAATGCCTGCTATTATCTGGGCTGCCTGTACTACGACCGCTTCCGCTATGACGAAGCCGTGGCGATGTGGGAGCAGTGCATCTCCCGGGACAGCGCCCATGCCAAGGCGCTTCGGAATCTGGCGCTGGCCTATTTCGACAAGCGGGGCGATGCCGCCTCCGCACGTGTCTGCATGGAACGGGCGCTGAAATACCGGAAGGACCCCCGTCTGCTGTTTGAATACCAGCAGCTGCTGAAAAACACCAATGTTTCTGTGGCCGAGCGTCTGGATGTGTACGGCCGTTACCCCGAGCTGCTGGCGCAGCGGGATGACTGCTATCTGGATCGGATCGTGCTGCTCTGCCAGCAGGGCCGCTACGCGGAAGCCATCCATGCCGCCAAGATCAAGCGGTTCCACATCTACGAGGGCGGCGAGGGCAATCTGACCAAGCAGCACGCATGGATGCATGTGCTTTACGCCAATGAGCTTGCCTCTGCCGGAAAAGCCGCGGAAGCCTATCAGGTTTACATGAACGGCGTAAATATGCCCAAGTCCTACGGCGAAGCCAAAACATGGTTCAATCAGGAAGCCCACATTTTCTACTATCTGGGCACTCTGCTGGAATCTCTTGGAAAAACCAAGGAAGCGGCAAATGCCTTCGAGGAAGCCTCCGTCTACAAGGCGGCCGTTTCCGAGCTGTCCATGTTCCGGGCGCTGGCTCTGCGCAAGCTGATGCGGTTCAGTCAGGCACAGCAGGTCCTGACAGAAATGCTGGAATCCGGTGACAATCTGCTGAAGAACAAAGATATGCGCAGCTATTACGGCGTCGGCTCTCCCACGCCCATGCCCTTCGAGTATGATATCGTGAAGATCAACTCCGTCAACGGCCACATTCTCCGGGGCTACGCGCTGCTGGGTCTGGGACGCAAGGACGAGGCGGAAGCAGAGATCGCACAGGCTGCCACGTACAGCCCCAACGATTTCCGCATTTACGCCTTCTATCAGGTCAAGGATACCTTCTAATTTTCCATCGGAACGCCGCCCAAAAGGGCGGCGTTCTTGATGTTTTGCTTCCGTTGTGCTATGATAGCGACATCAACAGAAACGAGGAATGCTTATGCCGCCGCTGTCCATTATGCTCAAGCCCGCCAGTTCTCTGTGCAATCTGCGCTGTCAATACTGTTTTTATGCCGACGAGGCCGCTCACCGGGAACAGGCTTCCTATGGCATGATGTCAGAGGATACTCTGGAAGCCATTCTGAAACGGACGCTGGCCTTTGCGGAGGGCAGCTGCACCATTGTCTATCAGGGCGGGGAGCCTACTCTGGCGGGGCTGGACTTCTTCCGCAGAGCCATGGAGCTGGAACAGAAATGGAACGTCAATGGTGTCGCCATCCATCATTCCATTCAGACCAACGGTATGGTGCTGGATCGGGAATGGGCGGCATTTTTCAGAGAACACCGCTTTCTTGTGGGGCTGTCACTGGACGGGAACCGGAAAGTCCACGATGCCAACCGTTTAGACCCCACGGGTCAGGGAACCTTTGGCCGGGTCATGGAGTCGCTGAACCTGCTGAAGGAATACAAGGTGGAATTCAATGTGCTGACGGTGGTCACCCGCCAGACCGTGCCCCAGATCAAACAGATTTATCAGTTTTTCTCAAGGCTCGGCGTGGAATACCAGCAGTATATCCCCTGTCTGGACCCGCTGGAAGCGGTGCCGGGAAAACAGGGCTATTCTCTTGACGAGGAATCGTATCTGCAATTTCTGAAAAATCTGTTTGACTGCTGGTATCCGGAAGCGAAACAAGGGCATCTTCGGTATGTGCGCTATTTTATCGGCCTGATGAATCTTCTTGCAGGCAACCCTCCGGGCGTCTGCGAGATGAACGGCGTGTGCAGCCGGCAGTACGTGGTAGAGGCAGACGGGAGCGTCTACCCCTGTGATTTCTATATGCTGGATGACTGGCGTCTGGGCAATCTGACCACGGATTCTTTCCCGGAACTGGAACGCAGGCGGCAGGCGCTGGGCTTCATTAAGGCTTCCCGCATATACCCCCCGCAATGCCGCAGCTGCAAGTGGGCGCCCCTCTGCCGGGGCGGGTGCCGCCGGGACAGGCTGGCAATGCCGGACGGCAGTCTGGGCGTGAACCGCTATTGCGGCGCATTCCGGAGCTTCTTTGAATACGCCGTCCCGAAGCTGATGGAGCTGGTGCGGCAATACAGTGGACAATAATATGGAAAAGAGGTGCGCTGCCTTCCATCGGCAGCGCACCTCTTATATTTCATAGAATATTCCGTATCAGCTCCGTCAGCTCTTCCCGATTGTACGCACCGCAGAGCTTCTGCATTTTCTTTACCCGGTATTTTGCCGCGGTTTCGGAAATGAAGCACTGCTGCGCCATGACGGAATAGGACAGCTCCTGCGGCAGCAGATGCAGCAGCATAAAGTCCGTTTCGTCACACTCATTGAACATGGTTTCCAGATTGGCCAGCTTGGTAAACTCCATATCCCTGAAAAAGCGATTCTCCGGAATCGGTACCGGCACGACCGGGCGGCTGTCCGGAAGATAGGGTCTATTTTCCGTCGTCTCCCGGATATGCAGACGGCTCTTGAGCTTCACGCTGACGACCGAGAACGCGTCGTTCTTCTCCATCATGGCGCAGATGGCCAGCGCCGCTTTTCCAAAGCTCTCATAGTCGTCGGAAATGGACGTAATGGACGGCCGGAACAGTCTGGACAGGAACATATCCCCATGTTGTTCAACACAATTCGCGTGTCAGGTGGATAATTCTTTCGAATAGACTCCACCTGCTCACGGCTGGGAAATGGCATATTCATTTGCTTTTTTCCTCCCTATCAGATAGTTTCATCAATCGCGTACGCATACACTCTCCGTCTCCACCCTGGCACAAGAACCCATGGCTAGGGAACGGACACCCCTCACACAAGGGTGTTTCCGTGCATACAGGCTTTTCCGCAAAACCGGGAGGGCCAGTATGAGAACGGTATTCCGGTACAGTTCGCATAGGTTTGGAACTCATTTGATTCTTCACTTTTAACCTCCATATTCCCCAGCACCCTTTTTCATGCGCTGGTTATTGACTCTGAAAACGAAAAAGCCGCTCTCCTTGTTACGGGAGGACGGCTGAGAATCAGGAGCTGGAAGCCAGCGCCCTTTTTGAAAATAAAAAAGCCGGGATTCTTATGGCTTCACGCCACAAAAATCCCGGCAGGTTTCCAAATGATAAATTTCCGAAAACTCTATATAAAATCGTAAGCGTCAAATCTACCCCCGCAAAGAAACTGCCGGACACCAACTAAGGTATCCGGCAGTTTCTTTGCGGGGGTAGATTTGACGCTTACCCTGTTCTCTGGCCTTAATTTTTTTGAGGCCTCGATCTCTTCATCGCTGGCCTTTTTGGGGTGCCTGCTCCGGGGCATGACCTTACGCCATCCATGCCGATGCAGAACACGGTAGATGTGGGTCGGTGAAACAGGATGATCTACAGCTTCCTGATACGCTCTGGCAATCTCGCTGATTTCAATGATCTGGCCCTTTTCTGCACATTCTTTAAAGGAAGCCAAAATAGCTTTTTCTTCCTCAACGCTCAGATTTCGTCGATTTCCACCGTAGTGATTGCCGATTATCCCTTCAAGGCCCTTATTGCAATACTTGGTCACAAGTCGGGAAACGTAATTGGTGTGGTATCCGGTTGCATCCGACACTTCTTTAGCAGATGCACCTTTTGCACGCAGTTCCAATGCTTTTAATCGCTTCTCGACACGTTTATCCTTGTTTACTTTGCGTGCTTGCTCAATTTCACGAATTTCTTCATTGCTAAATACATATCTTGATGCCATTTTATCACCCGGATTTATCATATCACAGATGATTCTTCTTGTAAATAGTTATCCATTTTTAATGATAATTAGTATTAAAGGTGCCACTATCCCATGCTTTCGCTGCTTGTGAAACTTTTATTGCACTACCGGCAGCACCTGTTATTGCGCCAGTGACGGCACCTGACAATGCCCCGTCGCTCATTCCATTAAGTGCGGCCGTGCCTGCTCCGCTCCAACTGCCAGTAGACACCCTATGACTTACTGCCCCCGTCGCAGCACCCATTGCAGCGCCAGAAACCATCCCGATAGCAGCTCCTTTGGCAGCTCCTACCGCAATGACGGCTGCTGCAGTTCCTGCACCCGCTGTTGCAACAGTGACGGCTGCTACAGCGGCAACAACAGCTACAACTGCAACTGCTATTACGACTTTTTTAGCCCAACTTGGCCAAGTACCAGTTTCATCAGACATGTTAACTGGATTGTTAAAGCAGTATGCAAACAAGTTGTATTGCGCAAAGCTCTCAAAATCTGCAGTTAATGTTTCTTGAATGTCTGCATTTATCCACCGACCGATCTCAGGATCATAATAACGGTTGGATACATAGTAGAACCCAGTTTCCTGGTCATAGATATACCCACGATACCGCAGGGGATTCAGCTCCGCCAAAGTACCCATCATGGCAATGATGTTGCCCCATGCATCGTAAGCATATTGGGCTACCGAGGATCCGGTGGCGGATTCCACCGCCATTACGTCGCCCTGCAGGTTGGTGATGTAATAGTAGACGGTGCCATTGTAAGTCATGGTCAGCGGCGCGCCGTTGGCATCATAGCTGAAATCCAGAATGTCGTCCCCAACGGTCATCCGCATCAGCTTGTCGCCGGCATAGATGTAGCTGTAGGTCTTGTCGTCGCTTATCCTTCTGGTGCGCAGATCGCTGGTGTTGTACTACATCTGCCAGTCCCGCGTATCCAGCTTCACCGTGGCGATCCGGGTGCTGCCCATGTCGCCATGCGCATCGGTGATGAAGCAGCGGTACTCCGCGCCTTCGCTCTCCGCCGTCATCTCCACCCGCAGGGTGGGGGAAGTCTCTCCGGTCAGATACTCAAAATTGCTGGAGCCGGGAGCGCGGCACAGCCACTGATAGCTCAGGTTTGCACCTTCCGCTTCCACTACTACCCAAACCGGTTTTCCGTATTTGGGCAAACATTGCTGTCGCCGCCGCACCCGCTTATATTATTCAGATGCGGCGGTCTTTGCTTTAGCAAGATATAACAAATCCCCTTGGAACTAGAAGCCTTCGTCGATGAATACACTACATTCGAAAGCTGAGAGATCGATTTGATTGACTAACGATTCTGGGATAATGACCTTTGATACACCATGCTTTAATATTTGTGTAAAAGCATACTCGTTATATACAAAGCTGTATATAAGGAAGTGCGTAGAAGCGGCTTCAATAGATGAATTCGTGTACTTTTTTGCTCGATTTGCATGGAGAATTTGTAACACTTCTTCCAACGGATCGCTGTGGAGAAGGGACACAGCATATTTATTTCTCAAGAGATATGACTGCACACTAAATGTGTCACGGATATCTGCCTGCGAAATAACAAGAACGATATTGGACGGTAAGAGAATCTCATGGGTACGTTTGCCTTGATGCACATGCGATAAGTCTGTTTAGACGAAAAACCGGATGGAATCATCTTATTGCATGAAATTACATCTAAATAAAAAACCTGGTTTTTTTCGTCATTTTCATTTGAGAAAACGTACTCATATGTCAGAGGGAGGGGTGCCGTCAAGATTTATGCGCAAATTTATTTGCAGGCTCCGGCTGAATGAAGTCAGCCGGCAATAGAGGCGTCGTCCATGACCGCCTCCAAGTGCTTCATGTTCATGTATTTCTTGCAGCCCCACTGGGTGCCCGCCACATGGCGGAGCCGGGCGCAGACCAGCATCAGGGCCGAGTTCCCGTCAGGAAATGCTCCGACCACCCTTGTCCTGCGGCGGATCTCACGGTTCAGCCGCTCGATCACGTTGTTGGTGCGGATGCGCGTCCAGTGCTCGCTGGGAAAGTCACAATAGGTCAGTGTCTCCTCAATGCCGTCCTCGACCTTCTTGGCGGCCTCCTTCAGTTTCATGGCGTGCAGCTCGGCGACCACGGCTTTCGCCTTCTCGCGGGACGCTTTTTTGCTCTCCTGCGCGTGGATCGCCTTGAGCATTTTTGCCACAATTTTGACCTTGGATTTAGGCACAACAGAGAAAATGTTGCGGTAGAAATGTAACCGTGCAGCGCTGGTATTTGGCGTCCGGGAACACCTCGCCCACAGCCTCCAGCATCCCCATGCACTTGTCGCCGACGACGAGCTTTACGCCGTCCAACCCGCGCCCGCGGAGCCATTGGAAGAAGCTGACCCAACTGGCCTTGTCCTCCTTCATGCCCTCGGCAGCGCCCAAAACCTCACGAAAACCGTCCTCATTTACGGCGATTGACACCAGAATTGCAACATTTTCGTACTCTCCGCCCCAGTTGCGGCGCAGGTAGATGCCGTCCACGTAGACGTATGGATAGCGCCCGCCCTGTAACGGGCGGTTCCGCCAGTCCTCGATGTGGACG
>OJQX01000610.1_pt1 | contig 19965 bp, 18 predicted proteins | sample 1599031 | NCBI WGS metagenome assembly OJQX01 (sample SAMN03922513, study PRJEB24848) | human gut metagenome | isolation source: stool sample | host: Homo sapiens | place: Germany | collected 2010-02 | reverse complement strand
CCGGCGGAAATATCCGCAAGCGGAAATAACCGTTTATGAGGCGGCGGAGCATCCGGGCGGACGCTGCTTTTCGTTTGCAGATCCAAAACTCGATATAACTCTGGATAACGCGACGCATGCCGTTTTGCACGGCAACCGTCTGGCCGCTGCGTATCTCGGCCAAGATGCAAAATTTGCCAAAGCCGTCTTTTATGATATGGCCGCAAAGAGAATAAACGCCGGTCAATTCGCCAACCTCAAAGAAAAGTCTCTGGCTTTGTTCAACCTGCCGCCGGACAGGGCTGCTCCCGGCATCATCGCCAAAACGCTCGGCAAGCTGTTTCCCTTTACATCCGGACAGCTGAAGGTCTGGTTCTCCCGCGGCGATTTGAGCGATTGCCTGATCAGGCCGCTGTGCAAAGGGCTTAATATAAAATCCGGGCGGAAACTGACCGGCTTTGCCGCCCAAGACGGTTATATTTATAAACTGATCTTCAACAAAGAAAACGTTGCCCTGCTGCCGCAGGACAAAGTCATTGCGGCAATGGACGCGCACAATTATACAAAAATATTTGGCGGGCACGATTTTGAATACAACGAAATTACCAACGTCTTTTTCCGAACCAGCATGCAGATAAGCCTGCCCGGCGGCAGCGATTTTCTGGGATTGTCCGGTTCTGCGGCACAGTGGCTGTTTACGTCTCCCGGAGTGACCGCCGTTACAATCAGCAACAGCGGCGAACTAAACCTTTCCGACCGTAATCTGGCCTTGGAAGTCTGGAAGGAAATCTGCGCCCTGCGCGGCCATGCCGCAGCCTTTCTGCCGCCTTACAGGGTTCTGCGGCATAAAAGGGCGACCATCCGACAGGATCGGCGCAACAATGCCCAACGCCCGGCCGACTGCCGCACGGCATGGAAAAATATGCTTATGGCCGGCGACTGGACCATGAAAAACTGGCCCTGTTCGATTGAAGCCGCTCTCGCTTCCGCACATCGGGTTGCAAGACATTGTTAACACATCGTAAATTTTGCCATTTGCAGCAACAGTTATAAAAAGGTAAAAGCTTTCGACGGCTATTTGGTAAATGCTTTAAAATACCATTTTAAATAAAACGGCAACCACCTGACAAGTTGAAAATGACTCCTGCCATTTTTTCTATCCCGCCAAACGGTCGGGACTTCAGCTATTTTATAACCTTGCAAAAAAGCCTTGATTACCAGCTCCAATCCCAACTCAAAGCCACCGCTGCTTTCAATGGTCTGTTGGCTTAAAAACGATTTTTTATACAGCTTAAAGCTATTGGTTGCATCATGTGTCGGAACCCCGGCGAGGTAACGCAGAGAATATCCGGCACAACGCGATAATGTCGACTTAACAAAGCCGCCGCCAATTTGTCTTCCGCCTTTCATATAACGAGAGCCGCAAACAATATCGGCCTGTTCGTCTTTTGCTTTTTGCACCATTTCGTTAATGGTTTCCGGGGCATCAGACAAATCGGCCATGGTAACAATTATCATCTCGCCGTCGGCTTCCTCAAAGCCGGTTTTGACAGCATTAAGCGCTCCGGACCGATATTTATTTTTTAACAACCTGATTTGACACCTTTCCTGCGGCGGAAAGCTTTTGACAACCGGCAGCGTGTTGTCATTATCCATATCATAAACAATTAAAATTTCATGGGCAAACAACAGCTTATTCTCAATGTTTGTCAGCGTTTCGATAATATTCTCCGCTTCATTATATACCGGAATCACGATAGAAACATCAATCACCCATTTTCTCCATCACAATAAACGGCTTTGCTCCCAGAACAAAACATCATCAAACCGATGCCGATAATTTTTTTGCCAAAACACTAAATCCCTCCCAGTTCTATTTGGGTTTTAATCCATGGAATAAGTTCATCCAACATTGCATCTAAAGAGGTTTTAGCCTCAAATCCCAACAAATCTGCCGCTTTGCTTACATCAGGAACTCTTTTCCGGACATCATATTTAAACGGCTTATCACTAACACAGGCAAACGGTTGTTTCGGATTAATCCTGCTCCAAATCATTTCTGCCAGTTCCAGGACTGTCGTTGATGTTGCCGCAGATAAATTAAAATCCTGATTTATTGCCTCCTGACGCTCTATACATAAACGAATTCCCCGCGCCAAATCTCCGGCATAGGTATAATGACGGATTTGATTTCCTTCGCCCAAGATATGCAAAGGATTTTGTCCCAGCAAAACTTTTTTTATGATATCCGGCACAACATGACTCATTGCCAATTTTACATTTCCCGAGTAAATTTCCCCATCACACAACGCCTTTTTCTCGCCAATTCCAACACAATTAAACGGGCGTATAATTGTATACGGAAGGCCATATTGCTCAAATGCGCCCTGACAATAATATTCACATGCCAATTTCTGAAACCCGTAAGTGCTGTTTGGCGGCGGCATCAGGCGTTCATCGCCTTCTTTTGACGGCCACTTCGTTGCCGACTCATAAACCATTGATGATGACAACACATTTATTTTCTGCAATTTTTTATGTTGATATGCCCAAATTGCCGCCTCAAATGTTGAAGCCATAATCCGTTCATTTTCCGCCAATAAATCATATGCGTTTTTATGGAAATAGGAGATTCCGCCAACCATGGCTGCCCCGGCCAGAACCTGGTCACAATCTGCGATTAGTTCTTTCATTAATGACGTATTTTTAACATCGTCTTTCACAAAAGCGTAATGAGGGTGGCTATCATACGATTTTTTTATTTTTCCATATTTTGAATAATTATCAATTCCAACAACTTCGTGTCCGTTATTCAATAATTCTTCAATTGTATAACCGCAAATAAATCCTGCCGAACCCGTTACCAAAATTTTCAACTTTTTCTCCCTAAAACGCTTATGAACGCCATATATTCCAACAATCGACATAGGGCTTGCCTATTTTTAAATTTCTAAACTCCTGATGAGGAACACCCAGAATCACACCATCGGCTTTATCTATCGCTTCCCTCAGATTCATCATGCCTTCAACATAAGGATCTACGGGCAAAACCTCGGCCATCTTAAACTCTAATTCTTTTTTCAACTTAAAAGACAAACTCTCTCTGGTGTCATCATTATCCGGCTTAAAAGTCATTCCCAGCAAGGCAATTTTTTTATGAGCCAAACCGTTTATTTTTTGTTCCATCCGTTCAACCAAAAACTTTGGCAGACTTTCGTTAACAAGCATTGCCGAAGTTCCCAAAAAGAACTGATTGTCAGAATAAGCCACCATTTGCATACAATCTTTAAATAAACACGGTCCTGCCGCAAGACCGGCCGAAGCATAATGCTGCGCTCTGGGATATTCATTTTTAACAGCATTTAAAATTTTATAAAAATCCATTCCTTTCCTTTCGGTCAACATATAAAACTGGTTGGCTATCGCAAACTCAATATACCGCCAAGTGTTTGTCATCAGTTTGGCAAGTTCGGCTTCCTGTGGTTCCAAATAAACAATTTTCGGCGAAAACGCAGAAAAAAGATCCGCAGCCTCGGCAACAGCCTTTTCGCCGATACCGGACACAATCTGCGGCAAGGCGTAAAGTTCCCGAATACCTTTTCCCTGCACAATTCGTTCCGGACAAAATGCCAATTTTGGATTTTCAAAATGTTGTAACAACAAATCGTAAACCACTGCCGTAACACCGGGGAAAACAGTACTCCGCAAGACTATTAACTGATTTTTTCTTAAAAAAGGCATATAAGCTTTAATAACATTCAAAACATCATTTATTTTCGGGGACAGATGCTCATCGACCGGCGTGCCTACCACAAAAATAATCACATCCTGCTTACAAACTTCTTGTATATCCGTCGTTGCAAACAGACTTTTACCACCGCAACGGCGCAGTACCGCTTCTGCTCCTTCCTCAAGAAAAGGCAGTTCATGCGAATTTATTTTATCAACCGCATTTTGATTGATGTCAATCAAAGTGACCCGGCAGCCGTTATCTGCCAAGACTAACCCCAGCGGTATGCCGACATGTCCGCATCCTCCGATGATACCAACTTTTTTATCAGTCATTTTCAAATTCCCTTTTATACAACTTCATCTGTATTTTCTTCTGCCAGTTGTCTTCATCGGCAAGAATCAGAAATTCGGTAATCAATCCTTTATCCTGTCCTGTCAGCAAATCATGAAATTCTGAAATATTGTCAGGAATTAAGGATATCGGAAAAGGATTTTGCAAAGTGTCCGGTGCCAGTTTATATATTTTTATCGTTTTATCCGAACGGCCAACTACCATCCATACCGGCGCAGCTCTAAATAGGAAAGTTCGGACACGTCCCCATAATGTGGGGCGAACAGCTAATGAAACATAAAGCAAACCGTCTTTTCTTTTCAGGTCAGAAACTCTTATTTTTTGATTAAGCGATATATTTTTATATTTGACCGGTACAAATTCGGCCTTTTCAGCATCTGGCCGCTTTTGGAGTAAAATTTTACGGTCATCTTTTTGGCTAACCTTATAATTCTGCTGAATCGCACTCCATGTAGCGGGTGTATCCAATATCATATTTCGCCCGTCAATCGCCGAAAATTCGGTTATTATAAAATCTGCGCGGGTGTCTTCGGAAAATGACGCGGCGCTTTTTTCATCTAATCGTTTCGAATAGGCCGAATATAATTGTATAATCGGATTGATTTTCCAATTGAGTTCATTGGCCGGAATATATGACAGCTCATAAGGAAGCGCTTCAACCGTTTGTTTGCCTATTATATCAAGCCAGCTTTGCGGCAGTTTCCACTTTGCATATTGTCGGCGCTTAACCTCAGCATAGTTTTCCAAAATATCCAGCTGCCGTTCTACAGACAAAGCTCGTTCAAAATTTGCTTGCAAGGTTGAAAATAATTGAACACAAGCCCCAAACACAATATAGAAAACGGCCAACTGCCAGACGAAGACATTGTTTTTATCCCGTTTGTAAGTTAAAAACAAAATCAAACTACATAAATAGAAAAACAGCGTAAAAAATGTTATCAGATGAGCAGAGTCGGCCCTGACAAAACCGCATTTAAAAGAAAAAAACGCTAAAGGAAGTCCGATAAAAAGCAAATTAAAACATTCTTTGTTTCTAAAAAAACAAATGCCCAAAAGCAGTAAATATAAAACAAGCAATAAGAGCGCAATATATAAAAGAGGATACCCCCTTACGCTCCAAATCATGACCTGGCTGAAATATGACGAAATATCCAAACAGGCTACCAGCCATTCCGCAAAATTTGCCGGATTCTTAAAAATAAAAACAATAGCTAAAACAAGTCCAACCAGAAAAGCCGTCCCGGCGCTAAAGGCAAAATTCCAAAATAAACGTCGGCCTTTAAACAAAAAAATAAGCACAAGAAACGAATATATGAGCGTATTGCATACAAAAACATTAAATTTGAGAAGCAACGTAAATGCCAACAAAGTACCGGAAACAACCGAAAGCATTCTAAAAATTTTGATTTTACCGGTTAAAGACAGCAAACACACAGACAGAACAAAAGATACCAATTCCCAATGATAAGGCAAAGGAAAGAACAGCAACCAAGATCCCAGCAAGACGGAAGCTCGGAAAAGCGCACTTTTTCCCTCTAACCGATACTGACGAAATATCAGATATCCTACGCCTCCAATCAATAAACTGACCGGTAGAAAATTGTTAAGCAAATTTGCCCAGAATACGTTGTTTCCAACCATTTGCGGGACAAACATAAACCCCAGAGGCCCATAAGTGAAAGCCCAGTCCTTTCCGGGAACAAATGCAAAAATATTGTTCATCGCCCACATCCAGGATGGATCCAGCCCTGTTTTTTCAAGATATATAAAGTCCCGCAAAAATGAAATTTCCAACAAAGCCAATGAAAGCACGACAAATAAAAAGCGCTTGTTTTTACTTATAAAGGTACAACTGTTGGAAAGCCTGCTACCTATGGGCATTAGCGCATATAGTTTTTTCATTTTCTTCCGATGACAATATTTTTTATAAGTTTATTGTACCTAATAACACCCCATAATCAATTAATTTGACGCTCTAAAACCTATTAATTTTTTAGTTTATACAAATATTTTTGAACGGCCATTTTTTATGTCTATTTTGTATTATATTAAGAAAGCTAACCGTTTTTACTGACTTGTTTATGTTAATTTTATATGCAAAAACCTCCCAGCTTTGGAAGCCGGGAGGTTTTTGTGCATAAAAACGCTTATTCGGCGTCTTTGTTTTCTTCACGAGCCTTGGCGGCTGCGGCCAGATCGTCGGCAATACGAGCCGAACGACCGCGCAGGGCGCGCAGGAAGTACAGTTTCGCACGACGTACTTTACCGATACGGGCGACTTCGATTTTGGCTACATTCGGAGAATACAGCGGGAACACACGCTCTACGCCTTCGCCGAAAGAAATCTTTCTGACCGTGAAAGAAGAATTCAGACCGTCGTTTTTGCGAGCGATGCAAACACCTTCATAAACCTGAATACGTTCGCGGTCGCCTTCCTTAACTTTGGTATGAACTTTCAAGGTATCACCCGGCTTAAAGTTCGGGATGTTTTTACCTGCCGTGAGCTTTTCCATCTGCTCTTTTTCTAAGTTTTCGATAATGTTCATTAGTTTTACCCTTTTAATTATTTAAGTTCTCTATATACCTAAACCTTTTTAGAATCAAGATATTTCTTATAAAGGTCCGGCCGTTTGCGCTTTGTTACTTCCATTGCTTTTTCGTGCCGCCAATCGGCAATATTCTGATGATGTCCGCTTAAAAGAACCTCCGGTACTTCGCGTCCGTCCCAAACTATCGGCCGTGTATACTGCGGATGCTCGAGAAGTCCGTTTTCGAAACTTTCGTCGGCCGTCGATTCAGCGTTGCCGAGAACTCCCGGAATCAATCTGACAACCGCATCCAGCATAATCATAGCCGCCTGCTCGCCCCCGGTAAGAATATAATCGCCGATGCTGATCTCCTCGATATTGCGGGCTTCGAGCACACGCTCGTCAATGCCTTCAAACCGGCCGCAGACAACGGTAATTTCTTCTTCCAATGACAGTTCATGAACTTTAGCCTGGGTAAGAGGCTCTCCGCGAGGGGACATATAAATCAGACGGCCCTTGTCATAATTGGCTTTGAGTGCCGCATCGAGGACATCGGGACGCATAATCATACCGGCTCCGCCTCCGCAGGGAGTGTCGTCTACCGAACCGTGCTTATCAAAAGCATAGTCGCGGATATTGACGGTTTCGAGTTTCCACAGACCCTTGTCCAAGGCCTTTCCGGTTAAGGAACAACCGAGGAACCCCGGAAAAATCTCCGGGAATATGGTCAGTATTTTAACCTTCATCGGAAACTTCTTTCTCTGCATCATCTTGAGCAAAGTTCATTATCGCAGATTCAACAATAATAAAGCCTTCTTTAACATTCACGACCGGAACGTACTGCTTCGTAAACGGTATCATCTCCAACCGCCCGCTCTCTTTGAGCTTGAGTTCGAGAATGTCTCCGGCTCCGAAGTTATAAACTCCGGCAACCGTTCCCGCCTCCTTACCGGAAATCTTTTCCCTTACCGTCAAACCAATCAAATCGGCATGGTAATACTCGTCTTCTTCCGGTTCGGGCAAAGCGCTCTTGCTGACGTAGAATTCCGTTCCGACAAGCGTTTCGGCAAGGTTACGGTCGTCTACGCCTTTAATCTTTACCCGCAGCAGTTCCTTGGAATGTCCGGTTACTTTGACGGAAAAAACCTTATCGCCGGCCTTGTTTTCAACCGGGCCGTATTTGTCGAGGTCACGGTCGACTTCGGTAAAGCTCTTAACTTTAACCTCGCCTTTAATACCGTGGACGCCGACAACCGCCCCCAAACAAATCCGTTCTAACTTTTCCATCTCTTTTTCCGGTTTAAAAAAGCTGTTTTCCTAAAAATAACAAAGCAAAAATCAGATTAAGCCTGAGCTTCTTCGGAAGCGGGTTCGGCAGCGGCCTGAGCAGCAGCTTCGGCAGCAGCGGCAGCTTTCTCGGCTTTTTCTTTCATTCTTTCCTGAGCCTTGGCTTTCGGAGCAGATTTCTTCGGCTGTTCACGGATTACCGGAGCAGAGCACAGACCGAGGGCAGACAGCATTTTCTGCATTCTTTCGGTCGGCTGGGCGCCGTTTCCGAGCCAATATTTAACTCTTTCTTCGTTGATGACGAATCTCTCTGCATGATCTTTCGGCAACAGAGGATTAAACGTGCCTAATTTTTCAATGAATCTGCCATCACGGGGAGCTCTCTGATCAGCGGCCACTACTTTGTAGAAGGGGCGCTTTTTGGAACCACCGCGGGATAGTCTGATACGAACTGCCATTTTTTTGTCCTTTCTTCAGTTAATTTAAGTTCCGGTATCCGCCTTATGGCTAAAACGGAAACCGATTACCCATTCCGCCGAGCATTCCGCCCAACGGACCATTTTTAAGGCCGGATAGGCCGCCCATGCCGGCCAAAGCCTTCATGCCGCCCATCTTGCCCATTCTCTTCATCATGGCTGACATCTGCTCATAAGACTTGAGCAGTTTGTTAACCTCATGAACTTCAACACCGGCGCCCGCCGCAATGCGTTTTTTGCGCGAGGCCTTGATTAAATCAGGATTACGGCGCTCCTTTGCCGTCATGGAAAGGATTATCGCTTCCTGCTTTTTGACCAGACTGTCGCCGACGCCGGCCTGTTCAATCTGGTTTTTAAACCTGGAAAGCCCGGGTATCATGCCGATCAGGCTGCCCATGCTTCCCAGCTTTTGAATCTGTCTTAACTGCGCAAGCATATCTTCCAGGTCAAACTTGCCTTTCATCATCTTCTGCGCCATTTTTTCGGCTTCGTCCCGGTCTACGTTCTCAATGGCCTTCTCGACCAAAGACACAACGTCGCCCTGTCCCAGGATGCGGCCGGCCAGACGGTCGGGATGAAACTCCTCGAACTCGTCTATCTTTTCGCCGGTGCCCAAAAACTTTATCGGTACGCCGGCAACCATCTTCATCGACAGCGCCGCGCCGGCGCGGGCCGAACCGTCGATACGCGTGAGCACAATACCGGTAATACCGACTTTTTCGTTAAATTCGCGGGCTACCGTACAAGAATCCTGACCAATCATCGCATCGGCCAGCAGCAGCGTTTCAACCGGATTGGCAATTTTTTTGACTTCGACGACTTCGTTCATCAGCTCTTCGTCAATGTGCAGACGACCGGCGGAGTCCAGAATAATAACGTCAAAGCCGCCCTTTCTGCCTTCGCTGATTGCCCTTCTGGTCGTTTCGGCCGGCTTTTCGCCTTTAATGACCGGCAAAGCGTAAACGCCTGTCTGTTCAGCCAGCTGCGCCAGCTGTTCCTGCGCGGCCGGACGATAAATGTCCAACGAAACCAGCATGACTTTCTTTTTGTTCTTCAGCCGGTTGGCGATTTTGGCCGAAGTCGTGGTTTTGCCGGAACCCTGCAAACCAACCATCAGAATACATGCCGGCGGAACGGCGTTCAAATTCAGTTCGGAACCCTTACCGCCGAGCAGTTTGACAAGTTCGTCATGGACAATTTTGACCACCATCTGCCCGGGCTGAATCGAACGGACAACCTTTTCGCCGACGGACTGTTCCTTGACTTTGGCAATGAATTCCTTTACCACCGGCAGCGAAACATCAGCTTCCAGCAGCGCAATGCGGATTTCGCGCATGGCGTCGTCAATGTCCTTTTCGCTCAAAACACCCCTGGAGGTAATTTTGGAAAAGACGGAACCCAGTTTATCTGTCAGCGTTTCAAAAATCGTTTTATTCCTTCTGCCTACAAAACCCGTACCTACATACTATTGCACGCAGGCGGCGGCCTGAGCGCTAACCTGTCGACATCGTGCCCCGAAACCGCGATGCTCCCTTGCACCCGTTTCAAAACCCGTGCCTACATACTATTGCACGCAGGCGGCGGCCTGAGCGCTAACCTGTCGACACCATGCCCCGAAACCGCGATGCTCCCTTGCACCCGTTTCAAAACCCGTGCCTATATACTATTGCACGCCAGTGTGCGAACCCTCGCTGACTGGCGGCACGCCTCGGCGTGTATAAGTTTTGGTCTTGTCCTTTGGTAAAAAACCTTATTAATTTTCTGCTTTATATAAGCTTTTGCGCCGAGAGTCAAGCAAAAAACAGCAAAGTGTTGTGTTTCAAAAATATTCGGGTATAATGCTTTTATGAACAATGACGTACAATATCTTTCTCCGTTTATGTTCGCCGCGGCAATTCTGGCGGTATTGTCGGCTGCGGCCGTCATCAGGCTGATTTCCAAAACGTTTTCCCGCCGCAGGGCTTTGCGGCATCTGCGTCATGACAGCGGTACGGACGACGAGGGAAAACTCCTTTTCAAACAGAAAATCCGCCGTTGTTACATGGTTGAAGAGCACCGCAACCGTGAAAAACTGAAGCGGCAGATTACCAAGGGAATTATGCTGGCTCAGACCTATCAGTTTCAGAAACTGCGTCATACGGACATTACGCACATTATCCGGCGGACGCTGCTCAATTTTCGTTACCGTTTTTTTACCAACCTGCGGCTGGCGCTTATTCGCAAAGCCCGCAGCAAGAAAGGCGGCACCGGCGGACTGACGCATATGCAGCAGACCGCCATCCGGGAAATGATGACCGCCATGGGATTAAAGAACTTCAAAAAGCAAAACCGTCCCGCCCCGGCAGAAACGAATCCCGAATGGCTGGCGCAGGAGGCAAGAATCAAGGAAATGAACATCGGCCTGGAGCGCAAAAATCTGGATAAACCGCCGGAAATACGCAAAGCAGCCGTACGCGCCGGATATTATGCCGACGACAGTCTGAAAAAGGTTATCGACGACTCTTGACAAAAATTTTGACACAATACATAATAAGTTTCTAACTCAGTATCTATTGTGTCACTTTTTAAATATATACTCATGAAACGATTATTTATTTTCGATGTCGACGGCGTTTTGTTAGACCTGTGGACATCAATGAGAGCTGTATTTGCCAATTATCACGGCATGTCATTAAGCGATGAAGACTGGGACAACATCATCGGGGATTTTCTGCATGATCCCAAGCCGTATCTGGAATTCGGAGACTATTTTCATCAGTCGCAGACTTTCAGAAACCTGCTGCCGATTAAAGGAATGCCCGAGCTGGTGTTTGAGCTGCGCGACCGCTGTTTCGACCTGGCCATCATCAGTTCCAGCGATCCGAACTTTGCGGCACAACGGCGCAAAAACATTGAAGAGCATTATGCCGACTGTTTTGAAAAAATCATTTGCGTCGGCATGAAGCAGACCAAGGAAGACGCCTTGCGGCAAGCCGCGGCGGGATATGACGAGGTTTTCTTCATTGACGACAATCCCCGCCACTTGTCAGACAGTCTCGGCATTGTTACCTGCCCGATCTGGAAAGAAAACCGACACCATCTGTTTTTATGGCAGGGCATCGACCACACCGGCATAAAGAAAGCTCAAAGTGCCAAAGACATTCTGAACATTGCTCTTGGCAAAAACTAAAAACCCCAAAAGAGCCGCAACAGCCAAACGCTGTTCCGGCTCTTTTTTTACGCGTTTTTAAGACTATATATCCGGCAAGGAGAACAACATGGCCTGGATTTATCTGATTACGGCGGCGCTGTTTGAAATCGGCTGGCCGCTTGGTTTTAAAATGGCGCATCTGTCGGAGCATAAAATCGTCTGGATCGTCTTCTCGGTGGCTGCCATGACCCTGAGCGGCGCATTCCTTTATCTGGCACAGAAACATATTACCATCAGCGTCGCCTACGCCGTTTGGACGGGTATCGGCGCCATGGGAACGTTTCTGCTCGGCGTTCTGGTTTTCGGCGACGGTTCCACCCTTTACAGCTGGCTCGGCGTCATTTTCATCATCAGCGGCGTCATTTTGCTGAAAATTTCCCATTTCGGCGCTTGATATCGTTCCGGCAATGTTTATTTAGAAGAAAAACAAACAACCGGGAGAAGAATGATGAAGATTGCCATTGTCGGCGGCGGCGCGGCCGGCACAGCCTGCGCCACGCGTCTGCGCCGTCTGAACGAAAATGACGAAATCGTCATTTTTGAAAAAAGCGGTGAACTGGCATTGTCCAACTGCGGCCTGCCGTATTTGCTTTCCGGCATTGTCGAAGACGGCAAAGCGCTTATCGGCACCACGCCGGAACAGATGAAACAAAAATACAACATCGACTGCCGCCTGAACGCGGAAGTCGAATTTATTAACCGGAAAGACAAAAGCGTCACGGTTAAAGGCCGGGAACCGGAAAGTTATGACAAGCTGATTATTGCCACCGGCGCCTATCAGCTGAGACCGGACATCAACGGCATTCTCGGCGAGCAGATATTTACCGTCAACAATCTGGAATCAATTTACAAAATCAAAGATTTTGTCAAATATAACCAGCCCCGGAATGTCGTGGTTGCGGGCGGCGGCTATACCGGCGTCGAAATGGCCGAAAACCTGATGCGGCTGGGTCTTAAGGTTTCCATCGTCGAAGCTTCGCCGCATTTGCTTCCGGGACTTGACTACGATATGGCCGCCACGCTGCATAACTATCTGCGCGGCAAAGGTCTCAGACTTTACCTTAACCGCCGTCTGACCGGTTTCGGCGACAGCAAAGTTACGTTAGACAACGGTTTGACAATCGAATACGACATGGCCGTTGTTGCCACCGGCGTTCGTCCCGATCCGAAACTGACAATCATGTCCGATTTGGAAATCGGCAAAAGCGGCGGCATTAAGGTCGATGACCATATGCAGACTTCGGACAAAGACATTTATGCGGCCGGCGACGACGTCGAAGTTACGGATTTCATTACGCGGCAACCAGTTCGAATGGCACAGGCCGGACTGGCCGTAAAGGAAGCTAAAGTCATTGCCGACCACCTGGGCGGTTTGGACAGCCGGTTTGAACATGCCCTCGGCACGTCGATTATCAAGGTATTTGAAATGACGGCAGCCTCCGCCGGCGCCAATGAAGAAAAACTGAAAAAGGCAGGCATTTCGTACAAACATTTTAATCTTTACGGTTTTGACCATTCAGCCTATATGCCGGACAATGAACTTCTGCTGCTTAAACTGCTGTTTGATGCCGACGGCAAAATTCTCGGTGCACAGGCAATCGGCAGAGGAAACGTCAGCAAAAGGATTGACATTCTGGCTCTGGCTATGCAAAACGGAATGCATGCCGCCGGGCTTGAAAATGCCGAATTTGCCTATGCGCCGCCGTTTTCGGCAGGCAAAGACGTCATCAACAATCTCGGCTCCATGGCAGACAATCTTCTCTCCGAACGCGTCAAAACCGTTAATTACAAAGACCTGCAGGAACTTAAAGACGAAATTATGCTGATTGACATCCGCACGCCGCAGGATTTTGACGCCGGACATATCGAAAACGCGGTAAATATCCCGTTGACCGCACTCCGCAACAACCTTGACGCCATTCCGCACGAAAAGAAAGTCGTACTTTACTGCCGCTACGGCGCTGGCTCTTATGCAGCGGCCAGAATTCTCGAAAACCGCGGCTTTGACAATATTTACATTTTAAACGGCGGAATGGAATTATATGGCGAAATCCTTCGCGACGAAGCCGAAACCGACGCTCTGACAAACTAAATAAAAAGCCCCTTACCGAGGGGCTTTTTATTAAAGGAAGTATTCGCGGAGATAAGCCGGCAGGTCGGCAATATTAACGCGATGCTGTTCCATGGTGTCGCGGTCGCGGACGGTTACGCTTTCCGGCTGATTTTCGATGGTTTCAAAATCGACCGTGATACAGAGCGGGGTTCCGACCTCATCATGGCGACGGTAAGCCTTGCCGATGTTGCCGGTATTTTCCAGCGCAACGCGGCCGATACCGAGTTTCAGCAGGTTCTGCTTAATCTCATGGCATTTGTTCATAATCGCCTCATTGTTCTTCTTCAGCGGGATAACGGCAACCTTAATCGGCGCCAGATGTTTTTTGAGTTTCAGCACGATACGGCTGTTGCCTCCGCCCAAATCCTCTTCTTCGTAAGCCTCGGTCATAACGGCCAAAACGCCGCGGTCAACACCCATGGACGGCTCAATGACGAAGGGAACAACCCATTTGTTGCTGTCGTCCATAATGCAGAGTTTCTGGGTTGAATCCGGGTTGGGATGACAATGCGATGTCAGGTTCATTTCCTCCTGCGCCTTGGTATGGTTGCCAAGGTCATAATCGGTGCGATTGGCAATGCCTTCAAGCTCTTCCATGCCGTGCGGAAACTGATATTCAATGTCATAGCAGGCTTTGGCATAATGCGCGAGGTCCTCTTTCGGGGTCGTATAAATATTGATGTTTTCACGCTTCAACCCCTGCTCTTCCCACCATTTGATACGGGCTTCCTTCCAATATTCATGCCATTTTTCGTCTTCGCCCGGCATAACGAAATATTCCAATTCCGCCTGTTCAAACTCGCGAACGCGAAAAATGAAGTTGCGCGGCGTAATTTCGTTGCGGAAAGACTTGCCGATTTGGGCGATGCCGAACGGCAGCTTGCGGGAGGTGGCGTCAACGACGTTGCGGAACTGGGTAAAAATCGCCTGAGCGGTTTCCGGACGCAGATAGCCGAAAACCGAACCGTCGTCAACCGGACCGATGGCGGTTTTAAACATCAGATTGAACGGACGGGGCTCGGTCAGCTCGGTCGAGCCGCAGTTCGGACACTTGCCGTCTTTAATATGATCGGCGCGAAACCGTCCCTTGCATTTCTTGCAGTCGGTCATCGGATCGGAAAAAGTGTCTTCATGCCCGGAATAATGCAGAACTTTGCGATTGGTCAAAATGGCGGCGTCCAAACCCTCAATATCGTCACGCTCATAGACCATGGCGCGCCACCAGGCGCTTTTGAGGTTGTTCTTCAGCTCAACGCCCAACGGACCGTAGTCATACACGCCCTGCAAACCGCCGTAAATATCGGCGTTTTGGAAAATAAACCCGCGGCGTTTGCACAGCGATACAAGCTGATCCATTGTTTTAGCAACCATTTTCTAAATCCTTGTCCATAAAATATTGATTAAATTTTAACTTATTTGTTGTAGTATAATTAAATTCAAAAAGCAAGGGAGATAATACAAAAATGGCTAAGAATTCAACCAAAGTCGCTTTGATTTATGACTTCGACGGAACGCTGAGCACCTGCGACATGCAGAACTACGGCCTGATTCCGGAACTCGGCATGAAACCGAAAGCCTTTTGGAAAAAAGCCAACCAATGGTCTGTCGACAACTGTGCCGATCAGGTTACCGGCAGTATGTATTACTTTACCAAAACGGCCAAAGAAAAAGGCGTCAAGCTGACGAAAGAAAACTTTTTTCGCTGCGGGCAGAACATTGAATATTTTGAAGGCGTCGAAACCTGGTTTGAGCGGATTGACCGCTTTGGCGCGGCTTTGGATCTGGAAATCGAACATTATATCATTTCCGCCGGATATGAAGAAATTATCGCGGGCTGTTCCATCCGCAAATATTTTACCGACGTATTCGGCTGCAGCTATGCTTATGACGAGGACGGCTGCCCGGTCTGGCCGGCCAGGGTTGTTAACTATTCGACCAAAACCCAGTATCTTTCCAAAATCAACAAAGGGCTCGGCAAACTGGAAGACCGCGCCGTCAACGAATTCATGCCTGACGACGAACGCCCGATACCGTTTACACGAATGATATATTTCGGCGACGGAATGACCGACATTCCGTCCATGCGACTGGTCAAAGAAAGAAACGGCAACGCCATCGCCGTCTATACACCAAAGAGCAAAAACAAAAAACAGGCGGTCAAACTGCTTTCCGACGGCAGGGTCAATTTCGCCCTGCCCGCCGATTACCGCGAAAACAAGGATATTGACAAGGTTGTTAAAACCATTCTGGATAAAATCGCAACGGAACGGGACCTGGATGAACTTAAAGCCCGCGAGGAAAAGAAGAAAATAATCAAAAGAACCAAATAAAATGCTTGCAATAATGGATTTTTTAGCATAGATATAGAGCAAATAATTCCAAAAACGCCTGCCTAAGCATTTTAGCATTATTGCGGCTGCCGGCAGAAATGGTTTGGAGTTGTTTTAAACGGTATTTTTTAATGGGGTGTCGCCAAGTGGTAAGGCATCGGCTTTTGGTGCCGACATTCGTAGGTTCGAATCCTGCCACCCCAGCCACAGTTCAAAAATCGTCAGAAATGGCGATTTTTTTCTTTTATTTTCAATGTTAAGCAAGTTCGAAAATTAAAATTTTATAATGGTATATTTTGAAGCACTTTTGAATTAATTGATTTATACAGAAGCCGCCCCGAATAAAAGATATCCGAGGCGGTTTCGTTTGGGCTGTTTAACGCCAGTTCTCCGGCTCTTACATTTGCTTACGCTCTGTTCGCTCCGAAGATGACATTTTTGCGTCAAAATAAATTTTGACGAATTTTTCTAGAATTTATATTTAGCGTTAATCAAGCCTGTATGGTCTTGGTAGTCCTCGCGGAATTTACCCTCATAACCAAGCGAAAGTTCGACACTATCGTTGACTTCCGCTGTTACACCGGCACCAAATTCCATACCGAAACGGTCAAGGGCTTCACCTTCGACCGCATAAGCCGAACCGTTGGCCAAGGTTACGACCGAATTAACGTCATCGTTAAACAGGTCGTAAGTCGCGGCAATTCTGGCTTCCGGTTTGATGTTCATACCGTTGGACAGCTCAAAGTTCTTGCTGACTTTGGCTCCAATAACACCGGTCAAGATGTCGCTGTCATTGGCAGATACACGTTGATCGGCAGAATCTTTATAAGCATCCTGCTTGATATGAACGTAACGCAAACCGGCTTCCGGTGTAATGCCTAAGCCGTTGACATTCATATCGTAACCGGTCATTGCCTGCAAGCCGAATGTTTCAACATCGTAATCAGCCTTAACGCCAACTCCGGCGACACTCTTACTTTCTTCATAATCAGACCAGCCATAGGTCGCAATACCATTTACATACCAGTTGGATGGTTTATACTCACCATACAGGATGGCCGTATGTGTATCGACATCCGTATCACGCATGAAACCATCAATATCGGTGTTGGTATAAGCGTAACCGATACCAACCTTCGTATCATCGGTTACAAACTTCTCGGCACCGAAGGCAATACCGTTAGAATCTGCCTTTTTTAATTGCAATAAAAAAAAACACCTGTTTAAGGTGGTCGGAGAGTTCATCAATCATATCTAGTTAAATGATTCTCTTAGCCTTTAAAGTCAAAAAACTTCTGAACATACGCCAAAAGCTCCCCGACCATATCACTATGTATCGGGGATATATTTACCGTCAGCTATGATGAGTAGCCAACAATATAACGATGTTATATCCTAACACCGAACTAGATAAGAGCCGATGAAAACCCCGTACTACTAAAGGTACTGATTATGGAGTATTTCCCCCATAACTGAGTTTATATTATAAACCAAGGTCTTAATTTGCAATTAAAATTATGGAGCAGTGCGAAAAATATTTTATTTTGCGTGTTTTCCTTGTCAGCCAATGCGTATACGGTTTTTTTATGATAAATTTATCACAAAAAAACAATTCCTACACTCAAAACGCAGGAAAACGAAGGGAAATGATGTTTAATATTAGATTACTTACCATTAGAATTATCAATCAAATTAAAACTGTCTATTCCTATTTTAGCGTATTGTAAAATTTTTTGATAATTTGCTTCATTAAAATTGTAACTATTTGTAATAACTGGTGATATACCTTTTTCTATTGCACAGGCTAACCAATCAGAAACCATTTCTAAAAGGTCTAAATCCGTCATCTTGTTACAATCATCATAATATTGCGGATGATGAGAATTATTTCTATAATGATGTTCTATTGCTTTGTTAACAATAGCTTTTTCTTCTATTGTTAAGACTCTTGAGTGCTCTTTCTCATCTCCCAAAAGCATATATCCTAAAATCTCATCATTACTAAATTTTGTTAAATCATGCACTTTTGCTCTCTCTAATAGGCTCTTTTCATCAAAATTAAGTGAATGGCCTATTCTAAGCATTATAGTTTTCACTAATTCAATATGTTTGCTTATACGTGCTTTATTTTCTTCTTCGTAAAAAATTTTCATTATTTTAACTTTGATTTGTATTTAGTTAACAAAGCATAATTCTTAATAATATCATTTACATCTTTTTTAGCAAGCTCATCAAAATCAACATATATTCTTTCAAATTTTTGATTTTTTTGAGAATATGCAAATTTGCTAACAAATTTTATTAAATCTTTGTGTAAACATTTATCTTCTGGATACTTTTCTATAAAATATAATGCATTTTTAATATATAAGTTTATATCATTCTGATTTAAATTTTTGAATGGATTTTGGGTACGTTTAAAATCATCATATTGAGTCGTTTTTATAGAAGGATCGAAAGTAATAGAATAACCATGTATCTTAGAAAGTCTATATGCAAATTCCCAATCTTCTAAGCCAAATCCTTGAAATTGTTCATCAAATAGTGTATCTTGTCCTTTTTTAAAACTTAAACTAAATGCATATACAGCCTGCCAAGGATTTATAGAATGAAAAGATTTATTCCGCTGAATATTCTCTTGTGTCTCTAAAAATTTATTTCTTTCTATTTGCTCTATGTTAACATTTTGTTCATTTAGTTCTGCTTCAGATTTCCAAATTCTACTACCTGTACAAATAGTATTATCCGAGTTTTTATGCGCTAAAATATGCTTCTCTATAAAATCTGAATTTGGAATATTGTCTCCATCTGCTAATATTACTAAATCTGAACGACTTAACATAATACCATTATTTCTTGCTTTAGCTGCTCTAAACCCCAAATCTTGTTGCCAAACAAGCTGAATTGGTAATGATGATGTTTTAATTATATTTTCGACTTCTAATAAATTTTTAAAGTTTGAACCATCATCAGCAATTATGACTTCAAAAGTTTTATCTGTCTTCTGTTGTTCTAGAGCTAATATTGTTTTTCTTAAACAATTACTCTGATTATAATGTAATAAGACTAAGGAAGCATCAATACTCATTTATTTTTTCCTCTATTTAAATTAAAAGGTATTATAAAATCACTATCTTCTTTTATCATTAAATTTTTAGTTAAATCTGATTTATATTTTTCAATTTCTCTATTAGACATAAAATGACATTTCAACTTTTCCAAATGATATATAAAAAAAACACCATCCTTTTTGCTGTTATGAGGGTGTTTGAGATTCTTTAGACCAAGATGTTGAATAAAATTATCCGTACTTTTCAATGCCTGTGATAAAATATCATTAGCATTTTTTTCATTTTTTGCATCGAATATTATAAGAATTTTATTAGATGTGCTAGCATATTCCGAACATAATTTATATCCATCAGCATTAGTAAGAGCTTTCATTTCCATCAATATCTTAGCAGTTAGAAGATTATGTATTCTATCTGCTTTTGTATGTCCATACATATCATTAACGCCTTTCATGTTATTTTGCTGTAAAACAACAACAAACTTATTTGATATATTTTCAAGAGCCAATAAATCATTCTGCAACATCTCTGATGTTTTTATATCGGAACCAAAAGTATTTACCATAAATTTCTTAAACAATTCAATATCATTATTCTTATATGAAACTAATTCTATTTTTGACTGATATTCAGAGAGCAGTTTGTTAATATTTTGTTCGTAGCTATAAATAAAATTATCATCATAGTTTATGCATTCTGGATTTTGGTTATTGAATTGTTTACTAAGTATTTTTACTTTATCTTCTATAATTTTATCTTGATACATTTTTTTATCTACTGGAGCATAATCACATATAAACATTGAGCCATACCGTCCTTCATATTTTGAGTGAGGAATTGAATCAATTTTTAAACATTGTGCTTTTTCATGTATCTCAGCATTTGTTTTATTAATAATATCTTGTAT
>OJQX01000582.1_pt1 | contig 20942 bp, 20 predicted proteins | sample 1599031 | NCBI WGS metagenome assembly OJQX01 (sample SAMN03922513, study PRJEB24848) | human gut metagenome | isolation source: stool sample | host: Homo sapiens | place: Germany | collected 2010-02 | reverse complement strand
GCGGAGCATATCACGCTGCCGGAGGGCGGCGTGGGACTGGACATCGGCTGCGGCAGCGGCGCGCTGACCATTGCCTGCGCAAAGCGCAATCCCCAGGGAAAAATGATCGGTATCGATCGCTGGGGCAAGGAATACGCCTCCTTCAGCCTGCCGCTGTGCGAAAAAAACGCCGCTGCGGAGGGCGTGAAGAACGCTTCGTTCCGGCGCGGGAACGCCGTAAAGCTGGATTTCCCCGACGAGAGCTTCGACGCGGTGACCAGCAACTATGTCTATCACAATATCACAGGGGCAGACAAGCAGGCACTTCTGCTGGAAACACTGCGGGTTCTGAAAAAGGGCGGAACGTTTGCCATCCACGACCTGATGTCGCCCGGTAGATACGGCGATATGCAGGCGTTTGTCCAAAAGCTCAGGGACATGGGCTATGAGCGCGTGGAGCTGATGGACACGACCGACGGCAGCTTTATGACGCCGAAGGAGGCCGGACGCCTGATGCTTCGCGGCTCAACATTGCTGCTGGGAATAAAGTAAAGCATCGACGACATCAGTAATGCCGGTCTGCATCCGAGGCTTACTTGGCAGAGAACCATGACGCCCGTTCACGGTGCCAGTCGGTGATCTTTGAAGAGCCGCCTTCGGGCGGCTTCTCAAGGGCTATATGGTTAGAGCATGCTAACCAATACACATACGAAGGAGGCGAGAGCAAATGTCCGAAGAAATACTGGTCCGTCAGGGCGCGCCGACACTGGCGGGCATCAAGACGGGGAGCTTGTTTCCCTGCCCCTGCGAGGATCACGAGGCACTGATGACAGATATCCGGCAACTGAACCGGCGGCTGTCGCCCAAGGGGCTTTGCCTGCTGCCGCTCCGCTTTTTAGCGGGACAGGCGCTCCTTTACCTATACCGCCCCGCCGGACTGCGGCGGGATTTGCGGAACGCGCAGGCGTCCGAGCTGCTGCGGCAGGCGGGCTACGGCGATGAGAGCTGTGAGCGCTGTGTGGCGCGGCTTGTCTGCCGCTTCCGCGAAGGCAAAGAGTTCCCACATGAGGTAGGGCTGTTTCTCAGCTATCCGCCGGAGGACGTGAAGGGCTTCATCGACCACCGCGCGAACAATTTTAAGTGCGCGGGGCTCTGGAAGGTCTACGGCAACGAGGAAAAGGCGCGCTCACTATTCGAGAAATACAGAAAATGCACGGAGATCTACTGCGCACTCTGGCAAAGCGGCTTGAAGCTTGAGCAGCTTGCCGTCGCGGTTTGATCATATAAACTCATCAAAAGAAAGGAACTAACAAACATGAAATCTGCTGTTGTTTATTGGAGTGGTACGGGCAATACGGAGGCAATGGCGCGTGCCGTTGCCGAGGGCATGACCGCCGCGGGCGCAGAGGCTGCGCTGCTCACACCCGATCAGGTGCAGCCCGGCGATCTGAACGCCTACGGCGCCATCGCCTTCGGCTGCCCTGCCATGGGCAGCGAGATGCTGGAGGAAATGGAGTTCCAACCCATGTTCGATGCGTGCAAGCGCAGCCTCGGCGGGAAGCGCGTGGCACTGTTCGGCTCCTACGGCTGGGGTGATGGCGAGTGGATGCGCACTTGGGAGAGCGACTGCGACAGCGCAGGGGTGAACCTCGTTTGCGAGAGCGTGATCTGCACGGAGACGCCCGACGACGCGGCACTTGAAGCCTGCCGCGCCTTGGGCAAGGCGTTGGTGGAGTGAGAAATGATGCACGCCGCTGACGATTGCTTCAGCGGCAGCTTGCGCGGTTTGCATTTGCCAAACAGCCTATCCGAAAAGGCAGGGACACCTCTTGCGATGTTCCTGCCTTGCGCTGTATAGCGAGTATTGAAAAAGAATATGCTCAAGCATCCAAGACAGGTGAACAGAGAGGCACTGTGTTGAGTAGACGTAAAGCCGAATAAGAAACCGTGTTTGAATTGATTGAATCTTTCGCTGAAAGTACTGAGGGCTTCCCTCTCGGCACACGGATGACATTGGGCAAACGGAAAATTCGCAGGAAAAGCAGGGATGCCTGGTATTCTACATTGAAATCCCTGCGCGTTTATGGCATAATGTTGCCTGTGAGTGCTGTGCCGTCGGATTTGAGGCAAACTGCGTACAGGCAGCCTGCCTTTTCTTTCATCCGTCGGTTAGAGCGGGCTAACCAGCGTGCAGAACTGGAACTGGAAAGGTGGAATGGACCAATTTGCATAAAAGTGTCTAATCATGTGTCGGAGGAGGTGACCTGGTATGCAAGAAGCACAATATGATTTTCTTCATGGGCAAACGGATCGCAGCGACTTTTTCTCCCCCGCAATGCAGCAGCTTTGCGGTATTATGAAAGACAAGAAGGTTGCTTTGCCAAGCGATATTGGAGAAGGATATTTCCGCTATATTTCACCGTGCCCCAATATAGAGATGTATATCTGCGATGTAATGTTTTACAGGGACACAGTATTGCGGGAGCAAGTGTATAAGGATTCTTTTTCCGTCATTTTCTCTCTTTCCGACGCATTGGAGTGGAAGTCTTCGGGCAGAAACCAAAAAACGTTGTTGGAAAAGGGAGATTGCTGCGTATACGGCAGCGGTCTGTTTGATGCGGAAAATATCTATGAGGCAGGACAGAGATATATAGGCGTCGGGCTGAACCTGCATCCCTGTCGGTTTCGGTCTGTGATGGATGGCTTGCAGAAGAAAAAGGCTTGCACCGCCTTTAACGGGGGGAAAAACCCGCCAAAACATAGAATCACCGCTACTATAGAAGCTACAATACGCCAGATATTGCAGTGTAACTACAATGACTGTGCAAAGTCATTGTATCAAGAAGGAAAGATACTGGAACTTGTTGCAGCCTTTGCGAACGAGATGATGGATCAGAATTCTGTTGCTGTGAAGGGTGAATTGAGCCGGGCGGATAGCGAGACGTTACTTCGGGTCAGGCGACAGATAGATGAGGGATTTCTGGAACCCGTGACCATCGCGGAGCTCTCCAAACAGCACTTTATGTGTGAATCCAAACTTCGTGAGATATTTCGAAAGCGCTATGGAATCACCATATATCAATATATGTTAAATCGCCGCATGGAGCACGCCTGCGAACTGTTGTCTGTGCCCGATGCTCAGGTGAAAGACATAGCAGGGTTGGTGGGGTACAGCAACATCAGCCATTTCAGCGACACCTTCCGAAAAAAGTTTGGATGCACTCCGAGCGAATATAAGCGGGGCTTACCATTCTGAAACATAAAAGCAAAGGAATAGGTGTATTCTTTTATGGTTGCTTGGATGGAAATTACAAAGATTGCATCTTCCCTTGAAAAACCAGAATGGTAGGCAGCACATTTCGAGGAAGATCTTGCCCAGTGGAAACTATATCATTTGAAATGTGAGTTGCTCAGCAGCGGCATACACATTGATGTTAGTGCTGGGCGGAATTAACCATTCGCGCGGGGCTGCAAAACGAGCCTACGCATAAGTAAAACTTTGACCGCTGAAAAAGCAGAGCGACGGGACAGATAAAGGCTGTCCCGCCGCTCGTGTTTTAAGGGCATATTGGCTTGATGAACCGGAAGTTACAGTGCCGCCTTTTTCCATTTTCTGATCTTAGTTCTAAAAGTTCCGAAAGGAGCAACAGTATTAACGTGAATGAACCTGTATACTTCCCATACAGCTGCTTTTGTAGCATCATCAGCCCATTTTCTCATATGCGGCTTAAATAATTCATCCGCACTGAGCGAATCAATCATTGCGCAGATAGACTTGACATTTTCGTTCAGTTCGGCTTTCAACTCTTGAAGAGACAAATGAGCGTAGGTATCCGTGAACCACTGATACAGCTCGCCAAGTTGATTCCATTTGAATTCGTCCGACGGTGTCTTTACTTGAAGTCCCTTCCTTTCATCTTCCTCCCATTTAAGAACCAATGTTGTCCAACCCACCTGATAGGCAAGGTTTTCTGCCGGGGTCCGGTCAACCTCATCAACCCTTTTATCTTTTAAGGATTCTGGTATGCTGTCAAACTCCGAAATATATTTCTCAAATGTTTTATTGATTTCAGTTTTGAGTTCTTCTTTACTTTTGTATACTCGCAAAAAAACACCTCCATAAATTCCAGCTTGTCCATTGAGCGACCATTCTGATTATAGCATAGCTTTATGAACTATTCTCTTATTGCACCGTGTACCATGGCGCTTTAGGGGAAAGACATGGCGTTTTCGGGGGGATTTTTCCTTTCGCCGACTGTATAATGGTAGGCGGATAGAAAAGGTTGACCCCACACGGTTAAAAGACTCAGCTGTTCTGTTATTTCGCTATGCGCGCCCGTTGGTTAGCTTGCTCTAACTAAAGATTTATTACTCAGGAGGTCATCAGAATGAAAAAATCCACAATGCTCATGTTGTGCCTTGTGCTTGTGTTTGCTCTTGCAGCCTGTGCTGGAACGGATACCACGCCGCAGGGATCGGTCTCGGATACCGTCACGGTAACGGATATGAAGGGCGAGGTTGCCATCCCGGCAAATCCACAGCGCATCGTTGATGTAGCTGGCTTGACAGAGGAACTTCTTATTCTGGATATGAAGGTAATTGCCTCGGCTAATACCAGCATGTTCGATGGGGTGTCTGTCCCCAAACATCTGGCAACGCTTTTTGCCGAAAGAGGTATTGAGGTTGTCGGTAATTACTCCGGGTCTTCTTCTACCGGAGACCTGAACCTCGAAAAGATCGCGGAGTTAAAGCCCGATCTGATCATTATGAATATTCGCCACGAGAAGGTTTATGAACAACTCGCGGCTATTGCTCCCACGGTCATGATCGACGATGACATAAGCTATGTTAACTGGCGCGGAAGATTTAAGCAACTGGGGCAGTGGTTTGATAAAGAAGCAGCCGTAGAAAAATGGCTTGCCGACTACGACGCCAAAGCTGCGGAGCTTGCGGTGAGAATCAGGGATATAATTGGGGACGAAACCTTTGCTGTATTGGAGGCCAATTCCGTTCATTTTGGTTCCTATTACATCTATCGCAGCGGCGGGCCGGGTGAGCTTGTCTACGATGAGCTGAAACTCACACCATCAGCCGGTGTACCGGAGAATGTCTGGGGTGAAGTGGTCGATGCGGAATACTTTTCCCTGATCGATGCAGATCACATCTTCTTCTTTAGCGACGACGGCAGTGCTGGAGACACGGGGAACCTTGCCGTGTGGAAGAATATGAAAGCGGTCAAAGCCGGCAACGTTTACTTTGGTATCAATGAGGAGCAGTATAATATGGCTTTTACGGCGATGGGGAAGGAACTCTATTTGGAAAAACTCGCAAACGCGATTCTGAACCATGGGGACGTTGAGTAAGGGAACAGGCGCGGTTGCGGGAATATCGCAGAGACAAGGGAGATACAAACGCTCCGCGCCGGCTTTTCTGATTATTCTTGCCGCATTGGTGCTGCTGCTTGGATTCTCAATGGTTCTCTCCGTCTGCATCGGCATTGCTGGCGGTAGCTTCAAGGTCTTTGCGGAAACGGTTATGTCCCCCGCTAAGGCTTCTGGTGTTGGAATGATTATGTTGGAAATGCGTACACCCAGGGCGCTGGCTGCCGGGCTGACAGGAATGGCCTTCGCTCTCTCCGGCGCTGTGATGCAGGGAATTACCAGAAACCCCCTGTCGGACGCCGGTCTTCTGGGGATCAATGCGGGAGCCGGTTTCTTTGTTGCACTGTCCGCAATTCTGTTTCCAGCCGCACCAGACATCGTGAAAACATGCGCCGCCTTTGCCGGAGCCGCTCTTGCGGTATTCATGGTCTACGGTTTCGGTGCCGGCAAACATAGATCCGAATCTTTCCGGTTCATTCTGGCAGGCGCTGCTGTATCAGCCCTGCTTACCGCGTTGAGTCAGGCGGTTTCTCTGGCGTTTGGGATCGTGAAATCCCTTTCTTTCTGGAGCGCGGGCAGTTTGTCCGGTGTGACATGGCAAAGCTTGAAAATGCTATCCCCGGTGATCCTCTCAGCCGGTGCGCTTGGTTTGCTTTTATCGAGCCGGCTATCAGCTTTGGCACTGGGAGAAGATAGCGCCGCCAGCTTGGGCGTAAATGTCCGCACGGTCAGGCTTTTCGGTATGCTTGTGGTGTTGCTGCTTGCGGGAGCCAGTGTATCGCTCGTGGGAGGCATCGCATTTATCGGTCTTATCGTGCCGCATATATCCCGACTTCTTGTGGGCGGTGATTACCGCAGGCTGGTTCCCGTGTCTGCGCTCATGGGCGGCGTTGTGCTGGTGCTGTCGGATATTGCGGCGCGCATGATAAACGCCCCTTTTGATACGCCTGTCGGCGCACTGGTATCCATCCTCGGCGTGCCCGTCTTTTTTGCGCTTACTTTCAGGAAGGAGGGCATGGTCTTATGAAAAAGAAAACCAGGCAGCTCCTTATCCTCAACGGTCTTCTTATCCTGATTGTGGCTGCGGCTATCTTATCCGTTAACAGCGGTTACGCAAGAATTCCCTTCTCGACTGCGGTTCACAGCATATTCCAACCACATACGGAGGGAGCCTCCGTAGTCGTAGCGCAGTTTCGCGTTCCGAGAATCGTCCTCGCCGTTCTATGTGGGATGGGTCTGGCGCTTGCCGGATGCGTTATGCAGACTGTCACGGGGAATCCGCTGGCCGATCCGGGGATATTGGGCATAAACGCAGGGGCGGGATTTGCCGTTATGCTGTTCCTGACATTTTTCCCTGCGCTGCATATACGTACCATGGCATACCAGCCGATATTTGCCATAGCGGGCGGGCTTTGCACAACGGGACTGCTGTATCTTTTTGCAAAGAGGAACGGAAAACTCCTCCCAATATATTTTCTGTTGGGCGGCATCGGTCTTGCGTCCCTATTTTCTTCTTTTATGCTGATCATGGCCGCGAACATGGATAACAGCAGCTATCAGCTCGTGGCAAGATGGCTTGCAGGAAATATTTGGGGAACGAGCTGGCATCAGGTTCTTGCCCTGTTGCCCTATATGCTCATACTGGTTCCTTTTCTTCTTACAAAGTCGAACATACTGGATATTCTGCTCTTAGGAGAGAATACGGCCATTTCTCTGGGGATAGCCGTAGAGAGGGAGTTGAGACTGCTCCTGATTGCATCGGTGGCTCTTACCTCTGCCTGCGTTGCCGTCAGCGGAGGGATCGGTTTTGTGGGACTGGTAGCGCCGCATATGGCACGAAGGTTGATCGGAGGCAGACACCACGCCCTCATGCCTGCCTCCATGCTGCTTGGGGCGCTGCTGTTGCTTTTGGCAGACACGCTGGGACGGTCTGCCTTTCAGCCGAGGGAGATCCCGGTTGGTATCGTGATCTCCGTGCTTTCGGCTCCGTATTTTCTGTTCCTGCTCCGCAGGTATTTTTAAGGGAGGACGTCTATGCTTTCACGTATGCAGGCAAAGGGTTTGTCTGCCGGATATAACGGGGAGGCCGTCTTCAGGGGGCTTGACTTAAAAATCCCTGAAGGCAGCATAACCACCTTGATAGGCTCCAACGGCTCTGGAAAATCCACCATACTGAAGACACTGTGCCGGATCATTTCCCCGGATTCCGGCGTAGTATACCTTGATGGCGAAGCGATCCACAGAATGCCGACAAAGCGTGTTGCCCAGAGACTTGCGCTGCTGCCGCAGGGAGCGCAAGCCCCTGCCGGCATCACAGTCGGCGACCTTGTGGAATACGGGCGTTTTCCTTACAGGTCGGCGCTAAGCGGTCTCGGCGAAAAGGATCGGGAGATCATTCAGTGGGCTCTTGCCAGTACAGGCATGAGTTCCCTTGAACATAGAGAAATGGAGAAGCTTTCGGGAGGTCAACAACAGCGGGCATGGATCGCCATGGCGTTGGCTCAGAAAACAGGATTGCTGTTTCTGGATGAACCCACGACCTATTTGGACATCTCGCACCAACTGGATATATTGTACCTTCTGCGCCGCCTCAACCGGGAAAATGGTGTTACCATCGTAATGGTTCTTCATGATTTAAATCATGCCATCATGTTTTCCGACTATTTGGTGGCGATCAAAGACGGGATGCTGCACAGCGCCGGTACGCCGCAAGAGGTTATTACCCAGCAGGCGTTGCGGGAAATCTTTGACGTAGAAGCGGAGGTCATTACACATCCGGTATTAAATGTTCCAGTATGCCTTCCCTTCAGGATAACGGAGCAGAACAAAAAAACAGGAGGTTCGAACACATGAAAAAAGGGGTGCAATCAGTGCTGTTCTCTGTGCTGGTGGGTGCGCTGCTGCTGTGCGCAGGATGCGGCAAATCGGGAGACATCTACACGGCGGGCGTTTATACGGCTTCCGCTGAAGGTTATTCCGGTCCGGTTGCCGTAGAGGTAGAGTTTGACGGGAGCAGCATATTGTCTGTACATGTCCTATCTCACAGCGAAACAGTAAATATCTCAGACCGCGCAATAGATGAGATCCCTTCCCAAATCGTGGAGGCGCAGACCTGGGATGTGGATGCCGTTTCATCTGCAACATTTACCAGCGATGCCATTCGTGAAGCGGTCAGAGATTGCCTCGCGCAGGCGGCACTCCGATGAACCATTTGCGTTGCAAAGGGTATTTTGCGGTGATAGAATGGGTGAGATGAAGGGCAAGTCAAAAAATCAGCCATAGCTGCTGTTTTAAGTGCTTTTCCAGCGAAGTGCCGCAGGCATTTCACTGGAGATTCCATATATGGCTGTATGAACTCCCTTCCATGCGCAAAAGAATATCGCGAATCCTCCAGGCAAGGGTATATGTGTTTAGTATAAAATGTGTCACTCCCATTGACAAACCCACTATGCTCGGTTATAATATACCAGTAGTATATACCGGCGGTATATCAGGAGGCGTAGGACATGGAACGAACGGAAACCCAGAGGAGGATCCTCGAAGTTGGGAAAAAAGAATTTCTGGAAAAAGGTTTTAAGGACGCGTCTCTGAACCAAATTGTCGCGGAAGCCGGCTTCACGAAGGGTGCCTTCTACGGCTACTACCCGGATAAGACCGCTCTGTTTGAAGACCTTGTGGGCGAGACCGCAAAGGAACTGCTCACCCGCTTCAAGGCGGCACAGGATGGTTATTTTGACCTCGTCCCGGAGGGGAGAGCAAAAGACAGTCTGGAGCTTTCCACCCAGCACCTGCACGAGCTTGTCGCGTTCATGTACGACCATTTCGACGAATTCAAGCTGATTCTCTGCCGGGCGGAGGGAACGGGCTACGCGGATTTCATCGAGGTGCTGGTGGAGCTGGAGGTCGATCGATCCGAAGAATACTACGCCCTCCTCAGAAAAAACGGTATGCTCTCCGGGAGCATGACTCGTCAGCTTCATCACATGATCACAAGAGCTTACTTTACGGCGGTGTGTGAAACCATCGTCCACGATATGCCGAGAGAGGAAGCCATGAAATACGTCGATGAACTGGCCATCTTTTTCCACTCCGGCTGGAGCGGACTTTTAAGGCTCGAATGAGCCTTAAAAAAATAACTGTCGGTTAGTTGCCTCTAACCGATGCGGCGCATCCTCCAACAAATCCATACATTTTAAGAAAGGAACACGGAATATGAGCAAACAGAAAAAAGCAAAGCAGCCGCCGGTGCTGGGCAGGCTGCTGGAATACGCCGGAGGGCATAAGTGGCTGTCCGTCTTGGGCTGCGGGCTGTCCGGCGTTTCGGCGGCGGCCGGCATTTTCCCGTTCGTTTTTGTCTGGTACGCGGCCAGAGGCATTTTGACGCCGGGAGGCGGCGTTTCGGCAGGGCTTGCCCGCTACGGCTGGTACGCGCTGGCGGCGGCACTTCTGAGCGCGGCGATCTATTTCGCCGGGCTCATGTGCACGCACCTTGCGGCCTTCCGGGTAGCGACAAATATGCGAAAGGCGGCGGTCGCCCATCTCATTGACCTGCCGCTGGGGTACTTTAACGCCAACCTCACGGGGCGGCTGCGCAAGCAGATCGACGACAACGCGGCGCTGACAGAAACGCTCCTTGCCCACACTATCCCCGACGCGGTGGGTGGGATCGTAACGCCGATACTGGCGGTTGGACTGCTCTTCGTCTTTGACTGGCGCATGGGGCTCGCCTGCCTGATTCCCATGATTATCGGGCTTGTCTGCCTGATGAGCATGATGACCGGGACGGGCATGAAGTTCTTTGAGGAATACCAGCGGGCAGGAGAGCGCATTTCCGCCGAGGCCACAGAGTATGTCCGAGGCATCCCGGTGGTGAAGGTATTCCAGCAGACGGTTTACTCCTTCAAGAGCTTTCATGCCGCCATCCTCAGCTACCGAGACCTTGCCAGCGGCTACGCCATGATGTGCCGTATGCCCTACACGCTGCTTACAGTAGTGCTGAACGCCATGTTCCTGCTTCTCATGCCCTTGGGGATGGTTCTCATCGGCGGCGCGGCAGACGGCTGGGCGGTGCTGGCCGATCTGGTGTTTTACATCTTCTTCGCGCCCCAGCTTGCCTTTATGATGGAGCGGCTGATGTACGCGGTCAACGCACAGATGGAGGCCGCCGAGGCAGTGAACAAGCTGGAGGCGATATTGAAGGAGTCCCCCCTTCCCGAGCCTGCGGCGAACGGCGGAAGCAAGCCCGCGGACAGCGGCATTTCCTTTGAGAATGTCACCTTTTCCTATGACGGCGCGGACAGGCCCGCGCTGACGAATGTGAGCTTCCATCTGCCGCAGGGGGAGGCGTGGGCGCTGGTGGGCCCCTCCGGCGGCGGCAAGACCACCATCGCCCGGCTGATCCCGCGCTTTTTCGATGTGCAGGCAGGGGCGGTGCTCTTGGGCGGACGGGATGTGCGAAGCATCCCCACCGCGGAGCTGATGGAGCAGATATCCTTTGTCTTTCAGGAGGTGCGCCTGTTTAAGAAGAGTATCCGAGACAACATCCGCGCCGCCCGGCCGGACGCAACCGAGGCGGAGATATTACACGCGGCGCAGCTTGCTCAGTGCGGCGATATTCTGGAAAAGACGCCGGGTGGGCTGGACGCCGTGATCGGCGCCAAGGGCGTGTACCTCTCCGGCGGCGAGATGCAGCGCATCGCGCTGGCCCGGGCGATTTTAAAGGACGCACCCATCGTGGTGCTGGATGAGGCCAGCTCCTTTGCAGACCCGGAGAACGAGGCGAAGATACAAAAGGCCTTCGAGGCGCTGATGAAGGGCAAGACCGTGCTGATGATCGCCCACCGCCTGTCCACGGTGCGGAACATGGATCGCATCCTCGTCATTCGGGACGGCGAGATCGCCGAGGAAGGAAAGCACGACGAGCTTCTTGAAAAGGGCGGCGTATACGCCGCTATGTGGGAGGAATACCAAAAGGCCGCGCAGTGGAAGGTAGGAGGTGCCGCATGATCGAACGCATCCGCAAAAAATACGCCATGACGGAGAAGGGCGCAAAAGACTATGTGGCCGCCGTGTTCTGGTCCGTACTGGTCAACATCAGCAAAATGCTGCCGGTGGGCGTGCTGGCCACGGCGCTCTCCGGCATCGTAGAGGCGCTGACAAACGGCACCGACCCAAGGGCGGGGCTTACGCGCTTTCTGGTCGCGGGCGTCCTTGCCCTCGCCGCGCTCTTTGTGACCTTCCTGATCCAATACAGAGCCTTATACGAAGCCACCTACCGGGAAAGCGCCAACCGCCGCATCCGGCTGGCGGAGGTGCTGCGCCAGCTTCCACTGTCCTTCTTTGGAAACCGTGACCTGACCGACCTGACCACCACCATCATGGGGGATACGGAGACGCTGGAAAAGGCATTCTCCCACTTTTACCCCGCCATGCACGGCGCGCTCATCTCCACGGCGCTGATTTCCGCAGGCATGCTGCTTTACGACTGGCGGATGGCACTGGCTCTTTTGTGGGTGGTGCCTGCGTCGCTGCTGATGGTCTATCTCTCCCGGCGCATGGAAAAGCGGCATATAACGAAGGGGCTTGTCACCCGCCGCGCGGCCACCGACGCCATGCAGGAGGCACTGGAGTGCGCGCCGGAGATCAAGGCGTGCAACCAGAAGGCGCGGTATATCGCCGACCTGAACCGCAGGCTGGACGAGGCGGAGCAGGACACCATCCGGGGCGAGCTGTTCACAGGCTCCGTAGTCACGGCGGCACAGTCCTTCCTAAAGCTGGGCATCGCCACCACCGTCCTCACGGGGGTAACGCTGATGAGCCGCGGCGACCTGGCACTGATCCCGTTTCTGATGTTCCTTATCGCCGCCACCCGGGTATATGACCCCATCGGCTCCATGTTTGCCAACATGGCTGCGGTTTTCGCCTGCGAGGTGCGCATCGAGCGTATGCAGGAGATCGAGAACGAAACGCGCATGACCGGCATGACCGAATATGATCCTGACGGCTACGACATCCGCTTTGAGCATGTGACCTTTGCCTACCGGGAAAAAGAGGACGTGCTTCGGGACGTTTCCTTTACGGCGAAGCAGGGGCAGGTGACGGCGCTGGTGGGTCCCTCCGGCGGCGGCAAGTCCACGGCAGCCAAGCTGGCGGCCCGCTTCTGGGATCCGGCGGAGGGAACGGTGCGGCTGGGCGGCGTAGACGTGTCCACGGTGGACGGCGAGGCGCTGCTGAAAAACTACGCCATCGTATTTCAGGATGTGGTGCTGTTTGCGGATACCGTGATGGAAAACATCCGCCTCGGCAAGCGGGACGCCACCGACGAGGAGGTGCTGGCGGCGGCGAAGGCGGCGCAGTGCGACGCCTTTGTATCCAAGCTGCCGGACGGCTACCATACCCTGATCGGGGAAAACGGCTCCCGGCTCTCCGGCGGTGAGCGGCAGCGCATCTCCATTGCCCGCGCCATCTTGAAGGACGCGCCGGTGATTTTGCTGGACGAGGCCACGGCCTCGCTGGATGTGGAAAACGAGACGGCGGTGCAGGCGGCGCTGTCCGGATTGATCAAGGATAAGACGGTGCTCATCATCGCGCACCGCATGCGTACCGTCATGAACGCCGATCAGATCGTCCTGCTCTCCGGCGGCCGCGTGGTTGAGATGGGTTCTCCGGCAGAGCTGTTGAAAAAGAACGGCCTGTTCCGCCACATGGCACAGCTCCAGAGCGAGAGCATGGAGTGGACGGCGTAGAAAGTACCGAGATAAACAGGATTCCGAATGCAATATTGGAAAACAAAGTATCGAAAACAAGGAGGCGTTTATGAAAGAAACAAATAAATGGTCTGTCAGGGATGTGATCACCACAGTGCTGCTTTCGGCGGTACTGATCGTGATCCAGCTCGTTATCAATATGGTCTGCATGGCCAACGACTTTGTCAGCATGGTGCTGTCGGTGGGGATCACCATGTTCCTCTGCGCGCCGGTCTATATGCTCATGGTCAGCCGGATCGGAAAGCGGTTTGTGACGCTGATCTATATGACGCTGCTTGGCGTGATTTTTCTCCTGATGGGCAACTGGTTTTTGCTTCCCTACTTTATCATTACAGGCGTCATCTGCGAGGCGATCCTCTGGAAGGAAGGCTCCTGCCAAAAACCGAAACGGCTGACTGCCACCTGGACGGTGGCGAGCCTTTTATACAACGGGGTCAATCTGCTCCCCATCTGGTTCTTCTGGGACACCTACTACGATTTTGCGCTGGCAAGCGGTATGAAGCAGAGCTACATCGATTCCTATGTGCGTTACTACACCTCTCCCGGCTGGCTGGTCTTTATTCTGCTGTTCACGACGCTGATGGGCTTTTTAGGCTGCATGGTGGGCAGTCGGCTGATCCGCAGGCATTTTCAGAAGGCCGGCGTTCTATGAGAGCGGACGCATCCTTTGCGGTGCCGGTCAAGCTGTGGGCGCTGCTGTGCGTCTTTGCCGGAGTAACCATCGGCGGGAACGTGCTGCTTACCTGCATCCTGACCGGCGGCGCGCTTCTTTATCTCGTCTTACAGCGGAGCTTCCGCCTTGCCGCATCCTATGGCTGCTTTTATCTGCTGCTGGCGCTGCTGCTCTACGGCATCCGCTTCCACGGGTTGCACATGCCGGTATTTTCGGAGTTTTATGTTCTGATGTTCTGGAATCTGTCGCCGATATTTCTGGTGTCATGGGATCTGATCACCACGCCGCCGGGAATGCTCTCCGCGTTCTTATCCCGCCTCCGTATGCCCACCCCGTTCATTCTCGGGCTTCTTGTGGTCTTTCGCTTCTTCCCCACCATGCGGACGGAGCTGAAAGGCGTAGGCAGGTCCATGAAAAACCGAGGTCTTACTGCGGCGGGGCAGCTGCTCGCGCATCCCGTGCAGAGCATGGAGTATGTGCTGGTTCCGTTTCTCCTTCGGGTGTTGCAGCTTGCCGATCAGCTTTCCGTTTCCGCCGTTGCAAGGGGCGCGGAGCGTCCGGGCGTGCGCGGCAGCTATTATGAGAAAAGGGCCGGGGCGCGGGATCACATCGCGGCAGCCGCATGTGCGATAGTCACGGCTTCCTATTTGGTATTGGAAAGGAGCATGGCATGATCGAGCTTACACGCGCTTCTTTTCAATACGAAAACTCAGACAGAGGCGTACAGGACATTTCCCTTTCGGTAAAAAGCGGCGAATGCGTCGTGCTGACGGGACTTTCCGGCTGCGGCAAGACCACCGTGACAAGGCTTGTCAACGGGCTTGCGCCGTCCTACTATCCCGGAGTTTTCAGCGGGAGCGTGAGGATAGACGGCAAGGACATATCAAGTCTTTCCACATGGGAGATCGGGCGTTTGGTGGGAAGCGTTTTTCAGGACCCCAAAAGCCAGTTCTTTTCCTCCGAGCTTGCCGGAGAGGTCGCCTTTCCCTGCGAGAATTACGGCCTGCCCGCCCGGGAGATACGGGAGAGAACGGACGCCGCCATAGAGGCATTGAAGCTGTCCCATTTGAAAGACAGGGCAGTTGACGTCCTCTCAAGCGGAGAAAAGCAGCGGGCGGCCATTGCGTCCGTATATGCCATGAAGCCAAAGGCCTTTGTGTGCGATGAGCCGACGGCCAACCTCGACGCCGCCGGGACGAGGCAGCTTGCGCAGACCCTTCGGCAGCTCAAGGCACAGGGCTTTACCCTGCTCCTCGCGGAGCATCGGATCGACTGGCTGATGGGGATCGCAGACCGGTTTTTATATCTGCGGGACGGCAGAATAGCGGCCGAGTATACACCGGAGGATTTGCTCCTTCTGCCGGAAGCGGACATCTTAGGTATGGGCCTGCGCTCTCCGCACGAGGGAAAGTGCCTTCCCGCTCCCTCCGTATTGGACGAAAGCCCTGCCGTCTTGAAGACAGCAGGGCTCTCAAAAAGAATACGCAAGGAAGTCATTTTTGAGGACATTTCGCTGTCCGTTCCAGAGGGCGGCGTGACCGCCATAACGGGGCAAAACGGCGCGGGGAAAACCACCCTTGCGCAGATCCTCTGCGGGCTGGCAAGGCAGACAAGGGGACATATCCTGATAGATGGGGAAAAAGCAAGAGCCGCAGTCCGGCGCAGGGATATCTATTACTGCGGCAACGACACGTCAACGCAGTTTTTTACGGCGAGTGTGGCGGATGAGCTGTTGCTGAATACCGAATTGACGGAAGAAAACAAAGACCGTGCCAGACACTTGCTGAAGGAATTTGGCCTTTACGAGTACAGGGCTGCGCACCCGTCCGCCCTGTCCGGCGGGCAGAAGCAGCGGCTTGCCATCGCCTGCGCCATCTTTTCCGGCCGCAGGATATTGATCCTTGACGAGCCCACCAGCGGACTTGATGGGAGGAATATGCGCCTGATCGCGGAAAGGCTGAGAAGCGAAGCGCGGAACGGCAGAACCATTCTCGTGATCACCCACGACAGGGAACTGATCGAGAGCTGCTGCGATACCGTTGTGGAGGTCGGTACAAAGCCCGGCGAGGTACAGTGAATGCCTTTTGCCATTGAGCCAAAACGGGGCAAATGCACGAATGTTACTTTGCGTTGCTTGCCACGACGGTGTTGTTACTGCTTATACGAGCCTTTCCGCCTATGTGGAGCTGCCCCCGATCGCGGACGGCTACTGGAAAATGGTGGATCGAAACCCGGGAACGAGCGCATACACAAATGTTTCCCTGTGCGTATACGATGGGGCGACGGGTGCCGCATACCTCTTGACAATGGACATCTAACGATAAGCAGCAGTCCCCCGGACGTTTCGTTGTCCGGGGGACTGCTGCTTATATCGTGATCGAAGTGCGGCACGGAATTTCCGGTTGATACGACCCACGCTGCCTCAGTTTACAAACGATGCGTTTCCCAGCCGGTAGTACCGGCAACCATCCTCCTCGTACCACTCAAACGTACCCACCACGGTGATCTCCGCCCCCAGCTCCGGATACTCATCGGGATAGACGGGCTTTCCGGCGAGGGCAAACTCCAGCCCTTGTGCGCAGCAGGCGGTGGCATCGGCGATCATGCAGGCGAAGAACATTTTGTCCGGGATAAAAGCACCGTTTTCGTCGGTGGCCTGGTATATGTTGAACTGTCCCTGCATTTTGACGGTTTTTCCGATGTAGTTATCCGGGAAGGAGATCATGCTGTTGACCTCGGAATAGACCATGATGCCGCTGAGTGCGGTCAGGTCAATGTCGAGCGCGGCGGTGTCTTCTGCATCCTCCGCAGCGGGCTTTTGTGCGGTGTCCTCATGGCCGCAGGCGGCGAGAGTGCAGAGCAGCAGGGCTGCCAACAGCACGCAAAATAGTTTTTTCATCTGCGAACACCTCCCAATACCGTGCCTGCCAGCCACGACAGACCGAAAGCACCGATCTGAACGGCGACGATGGTGGAGCCTACCGGCGTACCGGCGAGAATGGACGCCAGAATACCGAGCAGCGCACAGAAAACCGAAAGGACTGCCGCGCAGATGGTCACGCTGCGAAAGCTCTTGAACATCCGCATGGCGGACAGTGCCGGGAAGATCACCAGTGCGGAGATCAGCAGGGAACCCACAAGGTTCATCGCCAGCACGATGATGACCGCAACGACGACGGCGATCAGTAGGTTGTAAAGCCCCGCCCTCGTGCCGGTCGCCCTTGCAAAGCTCTCGTCAAAGGTCACGGCGAAGATCTTATTGTAAAACAGGATGAACACCGCCACGACCAGCACCGACATCCCCACGCACAGCCATACCTCTACGGGGGACAGCGTCAGGATGGAGGTGGAGCCGAACAGCGTGCTGCACACATCGCCGGAGAGGTTGGACGAGGTGGAGAAAATGTTCATCAATAGGTATCCGATTGCCAAAGAACCGACAGAGATCATGGCGATGGCGGCGTCGCCCTTGATCTTCGTATTCTGCCCGGTGCGCAGGAGCAGCACGGCACTGAGGATGGTAACGACCATGACAAGGGGCATTTTGTTGGTGATCTGCAGCACGGCGGCAATCGCCATTGCGCCGAACGCCACATGGGACAGACCGTCACCGATGAAGGAAAACCGCTTCAGCACCAGCGTCACGCCCAGCAGGGAGGAGCAAAGCGCGATCAGCACACCGACAATGAGCGCATAGCGGACAAAGGGATATGCCCAATAGAGAGACAGCTTTTCCAAGATAGCAGTCATTGGCTGTCACCGCCCTTCTTCACGTCAAACAGCCGCCCTTGCGGGCTTTGGAGATAGTCTGCCTTTGTCCCAAAGAAAACGGTGTCGCCAATATGCAGAATATGGCTGGCGTATCGGACGGCGGCAGCCACATCGTGAGAGATCATGATCACGGTGATGCCGTCCTCACGGTTGAGCTTTTCGATGAGCGTATACATTTCCGCCGTCACCTTGGGGTCAAGCCCGGAAACAGGCTCATCAAGAAGCAGCATTTTTTGCGTGGCGCACAGTGCGCGGGCAAGCAGCACCCGCTGCTGCTGCCCACCGGACAGCTCGCGATAGCACCGCCTTGCAAGCCGTGTAATCTGCATTTTCTCCATAGCCTCCGCCGCAAGTTTCTTTTCTTCTTTGTTATAAAAAGGACGGCTGCCGCAGCGTCCCTGGCATCCGGAGAGAACGATCTCTCTCACGGCTGCCGGGAAGTCCTTTTGTATCACTGTCTGCTGCGGCAGATAGCCGATCTCGTTTTTCCTCAGCCCATGGCCCGTCAAAATTCTGCCGCTGATGGGGGCCTGCAAGCCGAGGATCGTTTTCATAAGGGTACTCTTGCCGGAGCCGTTTTCCCCTACGATGCAGAGATAGTCGCCTGCAAGGAGCTCAAAGCTGAGGTCTTGGAGAACGGGTCGTCCATCGTAGCCGGCACAGAGATTTTGACAAGTGAGCTGAGCCATAGACCTACCTCCTTACCCCAACGCTTCCTTCAGCACGGAGAGATTCTTCTCCATAACGGAAAGGTAGGTGGCGCCGTTTGCCACGTCCTTGGAGGTGGTGGACTGCATGGAATCCATGGTCAGCACCTTCTGATTCTTCCCGGCGGTGTTCTGGACGATGGTTTCCGCGATCCTATGCTGTGCGCCCTCGATGGTCAGCACGCAGGGAAGTCCCAGCTCGTCCACCTTCTTGGCAAGGAACGAAACGGTTTCAAAGCTGGCCTCGGTTTCGGCAGAGCAGCCCGCAAAGGCGGCATAGTAGCGCAGGCCGTAATCATCCACCAGATAGCGGAACGGGAAACGGTCGCCGAACAAAACGGTCTTATGGGCCGCACCGTCCACAGCCGCCTTATAGTCTGCGTCAAGGGCGGCCAGCTTGTCCCTATACGCCGCGGCGTTGGCGATATAGGTGTTCTTGTTGTCCGGGTCGATGGCACACAGCGCATCCGCAATCGTCACGCAGAGTGTCTGGGCGTTCTTCAGGGACAGCCAGACATGCTCGTCTTTTTCCTCCCCATGGTCATGCCCCATCAGCTCGTCAAGGATGTCCTCTGCGGAAAGCGCGTCCTTCACAAAAAACGGATTGGTCTTGCCACTCATCAGCGCATCGAAGCCGTCGTTGCCGAAGTAGATATGGAAATGCTCCGCCTCGCCCGGCTCGTGGCCGTGGTCGTTGAACTGCACATATTTGGGCGCATCGGCACTGGTGGTTTCGAACTGATAACGGACGCTGCGGATCTTGCCCTCGTCATTCCGCTTCGGCTGATAGCCGGCATAGGTGTATTCAGCGGAAACGGTTTTTCCGTCTGCATAAGTGAAGGTGATGTTGTTTCCTTCAATCGAAATCTTTTCGGCGTCGCATTGCCACGAGGTCTTGTACTTCTCCAAATAGGTGTCCTTTGTGGTCGAGCTGTCCTCGTCCTCCTCCGCCCTGTGTTGGCAGAATTTGTCCAGGTCGCCGTTCAGCAGATAGGGGTGCAGGGACTTCCACGCACCGGCGAAATCCGAGAGGGTGCGATCCCTGATGTTATCCTCTGTGAGCTGTTCATCGTGGCTGTGGCCGTGGTCGTGACCGTCCTCCTGCATACCCTCAACGGTCTCCTCCGTTTTCACGGAATCACCCAGGACCTCCAGCAGATTGATGACCTTCATGTTCTTGTTGGCGGCGTTTTTCAGAGCATTTTCCACCCAGCCGTCGGACTCGCCGCCCACATAGACGAAGAGGTCGCAGTCGGAGATCTTGACAATATCATCGGCGGTGGGCTGATAGCTGTGCAAGTCAACGCCGTTGTCCAGCAGCATGGTGACCTCGGCGTTATCCGCCTTGTCGCCCAGGATCGCCCTGACCCAATCGTATGCGGGGAAGATGGTCGTGACGACCTTCAATTTGCCGGCTTTTCCGGTATCCTTCGGCTTTCCGCAGCCGGCAAGGACGCCGGTCAACATCATTAGCGCAAGCAGCAGCGCAGTTATCTTTTTCATAGACTATATGTACCTCCAAATTATGATAAGAACGTAAAATTGGGCGCAAAAATACAAGGGTGACGGCAACACCGCGAAAGCCTATCCGAAAACGGATAGACTACACCCTTGTAAATAGTTCTTATTTAATCTGAAAGCTTGACCTTGAGTGAAACCAGAGTAAACGTGCGGACAACCTCCGCGCAGGAGGGAATGACCCTGCACGGGGCATACCTGACCGCCGCGGCGAAAACCGCAGCAGCACCGGCAAGCCCAATGCTCTTGAGCAGATTTTCACAGACCTGCAGCTGGTGGCAGATGGCGCAGTCCTCGCCGGAGCAGGTATGGTTGGCTTCGACCGCAATATAGACAGCGGAGGACAGCATGACAGCCGCCAGCACGGCTGCCAGCAAGCCTGTGATCAAACGAGATTTCTTTGTCATAGCCTGTCCTCCTTCCAAATACTATTCTTCCCGGCAATCCGCGCAGGTGCCATAGAGAACCGTGTCGGCGGCGTCCAGCGTGAATTGCTCACTCTGCGCCAGGTGCTTTGCAAACAGGGCGGCGTTGCCGCTTGCCATGTGAAAGGCTCTGCCGCATTTTACACAGCTCATGTGCAGCGCACCCTTGCAGCTTTCGGCGTCAAGGTACTGAAAGTAGACCTCCCGCATGCCGCTCTTGCTGCTGCGCCGCACTTTTTCTTCCGTCTCTAACTGTGCAAGGTTCCGATATACGGCGCTGAGGCTGATTTTTTCATCCGCCAGTGCGTCCGCAATTTGCCGTGCGGACAGCAGCTCATCCGGGTGCCGGCTCAAATAGGCAAGCAGAGCCTTCCTCTGCTGCGTGCTGTAACTGGACAAGTCACCACGCCTCCAATTTGCAATTCATTCGCAAATTAGCATAACATGACGCCGCCCTGATGTCAATATGCAAATTCGTCGCAAATTAGCCGTCAGCGCGGATAGTGCCCGCTCCGCTGAAATGGGCTGCGGCAGAGCGGAATGATCCGCCCTCCGTTTTCGACGGCGAAAAGGCAGCGGCAAATGCCAGGTGAAAAAGAGGTAGAAAAAACGCAAAAAGATTTCCCACTTATCAAACCGAAAAAGCTCTTTCAGAGCAAAAGGATTTCATTACGAATCAAAACCTCCGGCTAAGCCGGAGGTTTTATCAGGCCCTATAAGGG
>OJQX01000558.1_pt1 | contig 21639 bp, 19 predicted proteins | sample 1599031 | NCBI WGS metagenome assembly OJQX01 (sample SAMN03922513, study PRJEB24848) | human gut metagenome | isolation source: stool sample | host: Homo sapiens | place: Germany | collected 2010-02 | reverse complement strand
ATACGGTACCCTGCCGCGAGCGGGTCCGGTTGCCACCAGGAATTGCTCATCGCAGATTTCTGCAAGAACTACTCCGGGAATAACGGTATATTTCATAGTTTTTCACCATTTTTATCACTTTTTTGCCGGATTCATCGCAGGGTCAGACAGGGCTGCCGCCAGGGTATCTCTGCACAATTGGGCAGATTGGATATCTCCGCGGTTTTTCAGAAGCCAGACCGGGCTTTTCAGCATATTTTCAGCGATTTTACAGGCAGATTTCACTTCCTGCTCTGTATTACAATCAAACAGGAATTGAGAAAAGATTTTTCCGGCGGATTCGTGAACGGTTAGTCGTCTGATTTCGTTGGTTTTGGCCTGTTCCAGAAATATAATTCCGCCCAATTTAGCGGTTAGCCGCTGAGACATGTTTTCTTTGCCCGTCCAAGGAGATGAAGTGACAAATACTTGGTCATTTTCCATATATACAATGGGTTTATCCCCGTTGATGATCTGAACCGCATCGGGACAGAGGAGCTTCCACAGGCAATAATGGGTGGATTTGCCGGTGCCGCTGGGGGCGGTAATAAGCCAAGCCAGGTCCTTCCAGATAAAGGAAACGGCATGGAACACGATGCGGCCGAAAGCCGTGATGGCAGAGGAGACAGCGGGACACAGCTCCATATATTCCACATAATATTCCGGTTCCCCGGGCTGGTAAATACTGGCAGCCTTCCGGAGCCGCTGGGGCGGAATGCGCACTGACGGAATGTCCCGGTCATTTATGGGACAGGGCGGGATATCCCGGGTCGTCCCACCATTCTTTTCCAGATACGGTGAAAAATACGGATAGTAATCATCATAGGCGGTGATCACGTCTACGGGAACACCGGCAAGAACAAGTCGTCGTTTCATGGATAAAAATTCGTCATGTGTGAGAAGCGGAGGGATGGATGAGCCATCCCTCCGCTTGTGGTGTTTCAGCCGATGATGTTGCCGTGCTGGTCCACGATGACCTGCTGGCCATCGGGCAGGGTCACGGCATAGCGGCCATTGCCGATATAATCGGTTCCGATGCCTCCCTGACCGCCAGAGGGCTGCACGATCACATTATTTTTGTCCAGAATTGTCCGGAACTCAGGATCCATATAGGTCATAGTTTTCTCCTTTCCTTACTCCCAGATGCCGCGGGCACTGTAATGGAGGGTGTGGGGCTGACCCAGAACCGTGGTACCATCCTTGGTGACCCAATAGGGAGTGACCTCCAGGGTACCGGAGCCGGAGAGACTCTGCTGGGTGATCATGAGCTTGGCATTGCGGGCAGCGCCGAACAGGCCGGAGGCCGTATAGAACAGCCGATAGCGGGAGGCATAGGCAACGGGCACCTTCACGCCGTCCACAATGATGCCGCTCTCCTGATAATTGGCCGGGTTATCCACGGCGGAGATCAGGGTGACGCCGCGCAGGCGGAACAGACCATTCCGGACATAGTGCAGGTCCAGATAGGAATCGCTGACATACTTGGCGTAAATCGTGGTATCCTGGGTAATACTATCCAGGTTGGCAGGAGTAGTGCAGGCCTCATCGGTGAACCAGCCGGCAAAGACCTTGCCAGCGGGGGCCTGGTAGACCACCTGGTCACGGACGCTGCCGTTGGGGGCCACCTTGACTTCGGTGGTGTTGTTGCCGTCCACCACAGTAACCGTCAGGCGATCATCCACAACCGGCTGGGAATCGTCCGCCAGCATGCATGCCTGGAAACTCAGAGCTCGGGTGGCAGACGTATTGCCCACATAGCTGTACCCGGCGTCAAATATCCCAGTCTGGCTCTTATCATAAATAGGAGTATTGGAGCCTTCCTTGAAGGTAAGGGTACGGCTTCTGACACTGTCAACACGGACACCATCCAGGGTGACCCAGTAGGGCCGGTAGGTAATGCCATTATCCTTAAAGCTCTCAAACTGATCGGGAGCCAGACGGAAGCCGCCGATGCAGCCTTCATCGATAACCGTACCCGTGTCCTTAATATCGCCTGGATACATGGTAACAGCTCCCTTCATCAGGAACCAGGACTCCACAGGTGCCCCGGCCTTGACGGCCAGCAGGCGCTGATAGACGGTAGCCTTAGTACCGACAGAAGCACTGTCCGTCAGTTCACCACAGCCGGAGTGCACATCCTCAGCGGTTGTCTTGTCATACGTCGTACCCCAGCAGACAGCAAAGCCGACATCCGCATAGAGTGCGCGATCCACACCAACCAGGGGATACAGCTTCGTCACCGTTTCCTTGCCGTCCACATGCTGCCAGACATAGAAGGTAAAGGGCCGCAGATAGGTGTTGGGAACCTCCCAGATATAGTAGGTGGCCTGATTCACGGGGGTGAAGGCGGTGGGGTTCTCGCCGTTGCCGTAGGGCTGGACGGTGTCGCAGTTCTCACCGGTGAAGGAGCCGCCGTAGAGGTAATTCTCGGTAACAACGGAGGTGAGGTTGAACTTCTCGCCGTTCTTGGGGACGCGGTGCTTGGTGGAATGGTCGTTTACGCCGTAATTCTTGCCGTTACCGTCTACATTGCTCTGGATATGGGTGACGGTGAAGTAGGGGAAGTAGGTCGTGGGCTGAGCGAAGGAACAGACCGGGTTGCCGTCCTTATCGTAGACGGCGGAGTCCGGGCCGTTGGTGGGAACCGTGCCCGTGCCGGTGCCGTTGTCCACAATGGGGATGGTCACCACCAGCTTCTTGCCGGGGGTATGCATTACGCCGGTGGTGGTGTCCTTGCCCACCCAGTTGGCAGAGTAGTCGAAGCCGGTGACGCTGATGGTCTTGTCGTTCACCGTGACCGTGTAGCTTGCGGTATCCGGCGTATTAGACCAAGTGGGGTGGCCGTCCGCATCGAAGCCGGTGCAGTTGTAGCTCTGGGCGGTGATCATAGAAGATGCGTTTTCGGGCAGGTCGAAATACTCAGACACCACGTCCTTCAGAACCGTCTGGCTGCCCAGGGTCAGGGTCGCGCCGCCGGCAGTCTGGCTGATCTCCTGGAAAATGGCGTCCAGATCGGCTGTGCTGCCCACGGTCTTGTAGAAGTTGTCAGAGGCCTTGGTCCCCGCATCGGTCATGCTTGTCGCATTGGGATAGTTGGAGGACACATAGTTCATATATTTGGCGACATTGCCGCCGGGTGTGCCGCCGAAGCAGCCGATGGTGTACACGGTGGCGCCATTCCCATTATCCTTCATAGCCTTGCTGGCACTGATGGCATCGTTGGCAACCGAGTTATCGAAGCCGTTATTATGGTTGGGCTCACCGTCCGTGAACATGACCACGATCTTTTTCCGGCCGTTATTGGCCGCGCCGGTGACGATGGTCTGTGCATGCTGCATGCCGTAGTCCGCAGCCGTAGCGCCGGCAGCACGGAGTGCGTTGACCGCCGTTTTCAGAGTGCCTGCACCCGTGGCATCGACAGTTGTAAGGTTCCTTACGATCTGGGAATAGTTGTACGTGTATCCGTTTTCCTGATAGGTATCGTTGCCCACTGTATTCTTCTTATCACCGGCGAACTTGACGATGGCGATCTGGCTGTCGGCAGACTTGGCCGCCACGGAGTCAATGAAGCCGTTGACGGCGGTTTTCAGGGCGTCCATCTTAGTCAGCTTCGAGTAGGTGTAGAACTGGGTGCCGACGGTATCCGCAGACGAACTCTTGGGGGTCAGGCGGGTGCCAGTTTCACCCCGGCAGTTTCCCAAGTTGTTCTGGTAATTCTCTGAATACCAGCCAGGAGTGTGGTGAGACTCCGTACCCCAGTCCCAATACTTACCATCGCAGTAGTACGCCTGCTGGTACTGGCCGTTGGTGTCTTTGTAGTAATAGGTACCGCTGGTGCTGATGGAATAAGTCTCGTGATAGTCGTACTCGTCAGAGATATTATCCTTCATCGAGCTTCATCGAGCCGGATACGTCCAGGACCAGGATGATGTCCACGGGCTCCGTGGACGTGGTGGTGGTGGTGGAGCCGGTGGCGTAGGCCTCCAGGGTCAGCAGACCCCTGCTCGGATCATAGGCCTTCCGCAGCTCCAGGCCGGGTGTGTTGGTGCTGCCTCCGGTGACAGCCGTCCCGCCGCCGGTTTCCTCATCCGCCGCAAAGGACGGCAGGGCCACCAGAGACAGGGCCATGACCAGCGCCAGCACAAGGGCCAACGCCTGTTTCCATTTCTTCATATCCTCGTTCCTCCCATTGCGTTTATTTGCGCGGTGCGCATTATTTTCAGGCCCTAACGGACCTAATTGAAGATGCGACAACGCTTCCGCCGCCGGGATGCCGGTCCCAGCTGCGGAACGTTATTATAGCGCATATCGGTATCGTTTTCAAGTGTAATTTTGGTTTTCCAAAGTTTATTGTTATCTGGTTGTTATTCTATCACAAAGTCATGTCGAATGCAAGTGCATTTTCAGGGGATAAGGGAAATTTTTCTGGATTCGACGGGCGGATCGTGCTATAATATGTGTAATTAATCAACAGGGCAGGAGGACAATGTCCATGAACGAGAGGAAAACATCCAAAATAGCGGGATATCCCAACGGGGATGCCCGGGACTTCTTTTTACGGGATCTTGACGGAAAACCGGTAAAGGGTCCGAAAAAGCCGGAGCGGCCCGGGTCTGAGCCGCCCATCATGGCGGTGTATGCCGCGCCGGTGGTGAAGGAGAAGAAATGAGCGGGTTCCGGCTGCGCAGCTGCGTGTGGGAGCTGACGCTGGCGTGCTGCTTCGGGTGCCGGTACTGCGGGTCCGCCGGGGGGCGGGCCAGGGCCGACGAGCTGTCCACGGCGGAGTGCCTGGACACGGCGGACCAGCTGGCAGAGCTGGGGTGCCGGAGGGTGTCACTGATCGGGGGCGAGGTGTTCCTGCGGCGGGACTGGGCGCAGATCGCCGGGCGGCTCACCGGCCGGGGCGCGGCGGTGGCGGTGATCACCAACGGGTACCTGATGTCGCCGGAGGTGCTGGCGCAGCTGCGGGAAGCCGGCGTGGAGTCCATGGCGGTGTCCATCGACGGGCCGGAGGACGTACACGACGCCGGACGGCAGGCGGGCAGCTTCCGCCGGGCCATGGACGCCGTGGGGGCGCTGGTGGAGGCCGGCATCCCGGCGTCGGTGATCTCCACCCTGCGCAGGGACTGCGCGGGGCGGCTGGAGGAGCTGTACCGGGTGCTGGAGGGCTCCGGCATCGCCGCATGGCAATTGCAGGCGTGCTCGCCTATGGGCAACGCCGCCCGGGGGCTGGACTGGCGCATGGACCCGACGGAGGTGATCCGCTTCGTGGAGAGCCACCGGGACTGCGCGCCGTTTATGCTGGGTGCGGCTGACAACGTGGGCTACTTTACAGAGGAGGAGCCGTGCCTGCGGGGCGCCGACGGGGCCTGCTTCCAGGGGTGCCGGGCGGGAATCTCCGCCATAGGCATCGACAGCGTGGGAAACATACGGGGGTGCGAGTCTATGTATGATGAGCGGTTCATCGAGGGAAATCTGCGGCAGCGGCGGCTGCGGGACATCTGGGAAGACCCGGAGGCGTTTGCGTATAACCGGCAGTTCACCCCGGAGCTGCTGACCGGAGACTGCGCCCGGTGCCGGATGGGGCCGTGGTGCGCCGGAGGGTGCCGGTCGTATAACTATTTCGTCCACGGGAAGCTGTATGAGGCGCCGGTGTGCGCCGGAGGCGCCAAATGAGCGCCGGGGCGGCAGCCGTGGGGCTGCGGCTGCGGCAGGAGCGGCTGAAGCGGGGCTGGAGCCAGGAGGGCCTGTGCCGGGGCATCTGCGCGGCGTCGTATCTGTCCAAGATCGAGCAGGGCCGGGTCCAGGCCGCGCCGGAGCTGCTGGCGCTGCTGATGAAGCGGCTGGACCTGCCCTGGTACGGCGAGAATCTGCCGGAGCTGGAGGGGCTGGTGGAGCGGCGGTACGCGCAGCTGCTGGACGGAGAGCAGGAGGCGTTTCAGGACAGCCGGGCGGCGTTCTCCCAGGCGCTGGAGACCATCCTGTCCAGTCCCCTGGCGGCGGACGGCCTGGTGCTGGACGCCGTGGACCGGCAGGACCCGTCGGACATCCCGGCGGCGCTGGAGCCGTATCTGGACCGGCGGCAGCTGGCGCTGCTGCGGATCGTGCAGGACCGGGAGCCGGAGGCGGTGCGGCTGCTGCCGGAGGCGTACTGCTTTCTGATGGCGGGCATTGCCGGGTATGAGCAGGGCGGCGACTATACCGGGGCCATGGCCTATCTGCGGCAGGGCTGCGACCTGGCGGCCCGGGACGGCCGGGTGCGGCTGATGCTGGAATGCCGGCTGATTATGGGCAGCGTATGCTGCAACCAGCTGGACCTGGACGGTATGGAGGAGCACTATCGGGCGGCGGAGCGCATGGCCCGGGCCCTGGGACGGCAGGAGGACCTGCGGGCCATGGCCTATAACCGGGCCGCCACCCAGGTGGAATGCGGCCGGTATCAGGAGGCGTATGGGTATTTTTCCGCCCTGGAGCGGCCCCGGGTCATGGAGCTGCACAAGCTGGCGGTGTGCTGCGAGGGGCTGGGCCGGACTCGGGAGGCTCTGGACGCCCTGGACCGGGCGGAGACGGCCCCGGAGGAATATCCGGACCGGGCTCTGTGCATGGAGATCTGCGGGCTGGTGCGGCGCAGGCTGGAAAACCCCGGCTATCTGCGGGACCCGGATTACGGCGCGGCGCTGATGGACGTGTTCCACCGCTGCCGGAGGGAGCTGCCCATCGGATACGCGGGGTTCCACCTGCCCTGGGTGCTGGAATGGCTCACCGCCGGGCGGCAGTATAAGCTGGCGTATGAGCTGGTGCGGGAGTTTCCTCTGGTCCCCGGGAGAAGCTCATGACAGCGGCGGCGCTCTTTTTTGACAGACTGAAATCCCTCCGGCTCCGGCCGGAGGGATTTTGCTATGCTTCCGTCAGTCTTCCATCAGCTCCTCCAGGCGGCGGCGCTTGGTCCGGGCATCGCCGGTCAGGTGCAGCTTGGAGTAGATCTGGTTGATGTACTGCTTCACCGTTCCCTCGGACAGGAACAGCTGCCCGGCGATCTCCCGGTTGCTGAGCCGCCGGGCCATCCGCTGGGCCACGGCCCATTCCCGCTCTGTCAGAGCGGCGAAGGTCTCCGGCCGCTGCCGGACGATCTGCACCGCCTGGCACCCGGCCTGGAAGCTCTGGCCGAACCGGGCGGCCCGGGCGGCAAAGTCGTCTCCGGCCTCCGGCAGCACCTCCCGCAGGTACCGGTAGCAGGCGGCAAAGGGCAGCACCAGCCCATCGGGCCGGGCCATATCCGCCGCCTGCCGGACCAGAGCCGCAGCCTCCCGGCGTTTGCCCAGCCATTCATAGGCTGCGGCAGTCTGCGTCAGCACATAGATCTCCACCAGGGCGTAGTGCATCCCCCGGCACAGAGCCAGCAGCTTATCGCTGCCGCCGATGACCCGGGCATAGGCCCCCTGGGCCAGGAATACCTGGTTTTCGATCATCCGCATCATGGGCACGCAGGGCCCCAGGAAATTCACCGTATCCAGCCGGTGCTCCCGGAACAGGGAGGGGATGCTCTCCTCCTGCCCCAGCAGCGCCAGACACCAGGCGCTGCTGCTGTCGAAAATGTGCAGCCACATGGCGTTGTGCCGGCCCAGCAGCTGCTCCCGGCGGCGGCGCAGGTCCGTCTCCGGGGCTTTCCCGGCGGCCAGGGCCAGCCGCATTTCCAGAAAGTCGCAGCAAAGAGCCATATTTTCCTGGCCGCTGCCCCGGATATCTGCCCGGGCCCGCTCCAGAGCAATGGCCGCGTCGTTGAGGCGCCCCTGGGCCAGGGCCGCCTCGCCCTCCATGATCCGCTGGGCGCCCATGCCGTGGCCGCCGGTGATCTTGTAATAGTGGGGCATGCAGTCGTCCATCTCCGCCAGCTCCCGGGAAAGCTGCCCCGGGGTCCGGTGGAACATCATCAGCACCGACGGCGACCCGAAGGTCCAGCTGCCGCGGCTCTGGATGCTGACGGCCTGGTCGGTCATCTGGCGGCTGGCGCTGCGGTGCAGGCGGCTCATCTCCGTGATGTCGTTGTAATGCAGGAAGCTTTCGATCAGGTCGCACTCTCCCAGCAGATTGCCCCGCTGCCGGGGCGTCATGTCCGGGTGATTCCGGACGGATTCCAGCAGCAGCGCCTTCAGCTGCTGCATCCGGGGGATCTGCCCCCAGGTGAACATCCGCCGCATCAGCACCAGCAGGGCTGTGGGGTGCTCCATCAGCACCCGGTCACCGCAGCAGTCCAGCAGCTCCAGCACCTGCTGGGGCCGCAGGGCCGCCAGCAGAATGCCCGCATCCCGCTGGATCACGTCCAGGGCCGCGTCCCACCGACCGCATTTGCCAAAGGCGGCCAGGGCCTGCAAATAGTCCCCCCGGTCCGCATACCAGCGGCCGTACCGGGCCCGGTATTCCGCCTGCTCCTCCGGGGGCAGGGCGTCAAAATCCCGCTGGGCGCAGGTCTTCATCATGTGGTGGAACCGGTATCCCCCGCCGGGGAGCCGGGTGACAAAGGCGTTTTTCGCCGTCAGGTCCGCCAGGATCTCCGGTGTGTCCGGCTGGCCGGTAATATACCGGGCCATGTCCCCGGTGAACTCGTCGGCCTGACCCATAACCGCCAGGAACCTCTGCCGCCGGGGCGGCAGGGGCCGCAGCATGGCGGCGGTGAACATCTCATAAATGTCCGTTTCCCCGGGGTCCGCTCCCTGCTCCGTCAGGGCCCGGAGCCGCAGGTAAACGGCGGCCATCCAGCCCTCCGTGGCCTGCTGCAGCTCTGCCAGCTGCTCCTGGTCCAGGGCCGCGCCGCAGCGGTGGACATAGGCCGCCAGCTCGCCGCCCTCCAGCCGCAGCTGCTCCGCGCCGATGCGGTGCAGCCGTCCGCCCAGCCGCAGCACCTGATCCCCGGACAGGATCCGGTCCCGGCTGGCGGCGATGAGGTGGACGTTTTCCGGCAGTCTCGCCGCCAGTTCGCATAAAAACCGCGCCATCCGGGGATCAGGCAGCAGGTGCAGGTCATCTGCAAACAGATACCAGGGCTCCGGCCGCCGCAGCTCCCGGCACAGGGTATCCACCAGCAGGCCGGTGGCCGCCGGATCCGTGGGGCAGTCAAAGCCCTCCAGGACGGTCAGTCCGGCGGCCCGAAAGGCCCGCCGTCCACCTTCCCACAGGGCAGGCAGACTGTCGGAATAAATGCTGACGCGGATGGCCGAGCCCGGCGGCTGGGCCGCCAAAAACCAGTTTACCGCCGTGGTCTTTCCGTAGCCCATAGGGGCCGTCACCGTGGTCAGGGCGCAGCGGCCCATGGGCTCCAGGCTGGCCTGGAGCCGGGGGGATACATAAATTGCGCCGGGGTCCGGCTTTCGTCTTGCCATGGAACAATTGCCTCCTTACCGGGCCATATAGGCTGCGGCGCGCTGTGTCAGCTTGCTGTATACCCGCTGGACCATCCACGGCTCCGTGGACGCCTCCAGCGCCTCCCGGGGCGTGAACCAGGCCACGCCGCTGTTTTCGTCGGGCTTCTGCCGCAGCGCCCGATCCCGGGCGCCCAGCAGATAGGTGACGTTCATGTGAATGTGGCTGGGGACATACTGCCCCCGCTTTTCGTGGCCGTCCACCGTCAGGCACTCCAGGGAGAAGATCCCCGGGTGCAGCAGCTCCAGCTGCCGCAGACCCGTTTCCTCCGTTACCTCCCGCATGGCCACCGCCAGCAGATCCCGGTCCCCGTCAGCGTGTCCGCCGGTCCAGGACCAGGAGTGATAGAGGTTGTGATACACCATCACCACCTGCCGCCGGTCCGGGCTCAGGACCCAGGCGGAGGCGGTCATATGGGCGGTGAGGTTCTCCCGGTCAAATGCATCGGGATGTCCCGCCAAAAACCGCAAAATCCCGGTCTTGTCCCGCTGCTCCTGGGGACAAAGCGGGACAAAATTTTCAATATCCCGTATAATATCCATATCAATCCTCACTATCCGCTATCAGGTCCCGGACAATGGCGGAGGCCATCAGGATGCCGGCGGTGGAGGGCACCCAGGGCACGCTGGCGGGCACGCTGCGCCGCCCAGGGGACGGGGCCTCCATCTGCCGGGTCTCGGCGGCCGGCTCGGGACTGTACACCACCTTCAGGTGCCGGATGCCCCGGTCCCGCAGCTCCCGGCGCATGACCCGGGCCAGGGGGCAGACAGAGGTCCTGGAAATGTCCGTTATCTGCAAAAGGCCGGGGTCCAGCTTGTTGCCGGTGCCCAGGGCGGAGATGATGGGGATGCCCCGCTGCCCCGCCTGGGCGATCAGGTCCAGCTTGCAGGTGACCAGGTCGATGCAGTCGGCGATATAGTCGAATTTCCCGGTGAAAAACGCATCCCGGTGGGCGGCGTCATAGGTGGCGCACAGGGGGTGGAGCCGGAGGCCGGGGTTGATGTCCCGGCACCGCCGGGCGGCTGCTTCGGCCTTATATTCCCCCACGGTGGAGGACAGGGCGTACAGCTGGCGGTTGATATTGGTGAGGCTCAGGGTATCCTGGTCCACCAGGGTCAGCTCTCCCACCCCGGAGCGGGCCAGGATCTCGGCGGCGTAGCTGCCCACGCCGCCCAGGCCGAACACCGCCACATGGCAGCGGGAGAGCCGGTCCAGGGCCCGGTCCCCCAGGACCATTTCCGTGCGTAAAAATCTGTGTTCCATAGCGGTCTCCTTGTCGGATAACAGTGGAAAAGAGGCTGGCAGCCGCCAGCCTCTTTTTTGTTGCGTAATGGGGCTCAGCCCACGTACTTCATGCCGGAATTCTCGGTGGCGGTGATGTCCTTGACCAGGTTGGCGGACCACTCGGAGTAGTCCTTGTTCGTCATGGCGTTGCGGACCTGGACCATCCAATAGGGATCGTCGGTGCCCACGAAGTACATGACGTGGTAGCCGATGTAGCTGCCGCCGGCGGCATCGTTGGCCACGATGCCGGTATCGCCGGCCTTGCGGCTGTCGTCAAAGCACCAGTCGTTGAACTCGCTGACCATCTGGCCCTTATAGACCTGCTTATACAGGCCGCCGTTGGTGTTGGAGCTGGGGTCCTCGGACAGCTTGTTGGCCAGGGCCGCGAAGCTCTCCTCGGTGGCGTCGCCGTCCTTCCAGGCCTGGAGGGCATTCTCGGCCTCCTGCTTCTTGCCGGCCTTCAGCTCCTCCAGCTTGGCCTCGTAATCGTCGGCCTTGCTGTCCAGGCTGGAGGTGTCCACCTTGAACAGAATGTGGCGCACGTCCACAGTGTTGTAATCGTTGCGGCTGCGGCTGTGGAAGATCAGCAGATAGATGGAGGTGCCGTTTTCCACCAGCTCGGTGTCGCCGGCCTGGCGGCTGTCGTCAAACACCCACTTGGTGGCGGCATCGCCGCTGTAGGTGCCGGACTCGGGGTGGGAATAGGTGGCGATGGACTCATATTCCTTGGCGGCCTTCTCGGGCAGGATGCCGGACTTGACGGTCTCCAGCACGGCGGCGGCGGCGTCCTTGGCCTTCTGCAGGGCGGCGGCGCTCTCCTCCTCGGTGGGCTGGACGGTGTTGCCGTCGGCGTCCTTGGTGGAGGCGGCGGCGCCTTTGAAGGTGATCATCTCATAGTTGGCCACGTCGAAGGAGTTCTTGTTCTCCTCGTAGTACTTCTGGAGCTCCTCGTCGGTGTACTGCAGGCTGTCGATATAATCCTGCTGATAGTGGGAGGCAATGATGGTGTCCTTCAGGATGCCCTTGAAGATCTTGACAGTCATGTTGCTGCCGTAGAGCTGCTTGATATACTCAGCCTCGCTCTTGCCGGCGGACTTGGCGTAGGTGGCCAGGGTCTCCATGGTGGAGTCCAGCTCCTTCTGCATGTCGTCGTTCCAGGTGATGTTCTTTTCGGCGGCGCCCTTCTTGAGCATGGTGATCTGGATCAGGCTCTTTTTGGCGGCGTCCCTGAAATAGGCGTCCCAGGTCATGTCGTCGGACACGCCCAGCAGGGTCTTGGCCATGTCGCTGAGGCTCTGCTGGGTCAGGGGGGTGGATTTGCTCAGGCCGTAATAGGAGGCATACTGGCTCTGGGCAATGGAGTTATAGGCCACATGGTAGAAATAGCTGACCTCGGCGGCGGAATATGTCTCGCCCTCCACGGTGACGGCGGAAGCACCCCGCTGGATCACGTTGGAGTTCCAGACCAGCAGAACGGCGGCCACCAGCACGAACACGATGGCGATGCCGCCGTAGAGCCAGTTGTTCCGGCGCTGCTTGGCGCGCTCCTCCGCCTGGCGGGCGGCCTTGGGGTCCACGGCGCCGCTGGCGGCGAACTCCTGACGGGCTTTCTTTTCTCTGGATGCACTCATAGTTGTTTCAGTCCTCTCGAAAATAGGTATCGGATACCCTTTGTAGTGTGCTGTTGGTTGATTATACAGGAAAAACCGCCTCTTCGCAAGAGGGAATCGGGATTTCCCGGGAATTTAGGCGAATTTACTCCGCCCGGTATACGACCTTGCCGTCGATGACGGTCATATATGCCTGGCCGCCGATGGTGGTGAGGGGGTCGGCGGTCCACAGGACGAAATCCGCGTCCTTACCGGGCTCCAGGCTGCCCACCCGGCTGTCGATGCCCAGGCTGCGGGCGGGATTGATGGTGATGGCCCGCCAGGCCTCGTCCATAGGCAGACCCGCATTGGCGGCCAGGCCCGCGCACATGGTCAGATTCTCCAGGGGGATCACCGGTGCGTCGGTGATGATGCTGACGGTGAGGCCCGCCCGGTACAGGGCACCGGGGGTGGTGAAGCTCTTGTGCCGCAGCTCGGCCTTGCTCTTGCTGCCCAGGGTGGGGCCCACAAACACCGGCAGGCCCTCCTTGGCCAGCTCGTCGGAGATCAGCTCGCCGTCGGTGCAGTGGTCCAGGGTGGCCTTCACCCCGAATTCCTTGGCGATCCGCACAGCGGTGAGGATATCGTCGGCCCGGTGGGCGTGGCACTTCAGGGGAATCTCGCCGTTGATCACCGGCAGCATGGCCTCCAGCTTCATGTCGAAGGGGGGATTCTTTCCGGCCAGCTTGTCGTCCCGGTAGCGCTGGGTCTTGAACAGCAGCTCACGCAGCAGCGCCGCCACGGCCATGCGGGTCATGGGGCTTTTCTTCATGCCCTGACCGTAGCAGCCCTTGGGATTCTCGCCGAAGGCGCACTTCATGGCGGCGGGCTCCTTCAGCAGCATATTGTCCACCCGCTTGCCGGCCAGCTTCAGCACCGTGAAGGTGCCGCCCACCACGTTGGCACTGCCGGGGCCGGTGCAGGCGGTGGTGACGCCGCCCCGGAGTCCGTTGGGAAATGCCCCGTCCTGGGGGTTGATGGAGTCGATGGCCCGCAGCTGGGGGGTCAGAGGCTCCACCACCTCGTTGTAGTCCATGCCCTCCCAGCGCAGGCACTCGTTGTCCAGGCCGATGTGGCAGTGGGCCTCCACACAGCCGGGGGTCAGCAGGCGACCGCCGGCATCGATGACGGTGCAGCCCTCCGGCGGGTCGATGTGGGGAGCGATGGCGGCGATGCGGCCGCCGTCGGCCAGCAGACAGCCGCCAGGAATGTCCGGGCCCGTGATGGGCTTTATGTAAGCGTTCTGGATCAGCAGCATAGCGATACCTCTCTTTGTTGTAAATTGAGGACATTATAGCACAGGCTGTTCCGTTTCACAAGGGTTGCGTTTTTCCCGGGGCTGCTTTATAATGTGTAGCCGGAGGAGGCGAGGACATGCGGTACACCACCCTTTGCTATATTGAAAACCCCGCCGGGGAGTATCTGATGCTCCACCGGGTGAAAAAGGAGAACGACTGCAACCGCGACAAGTGGATCGGCATTGGCGGCAAGTTTGAGGACGGCGAGAGTCCCGAGGAGTGCGCCCTGCGGGAGATCCGCGAGGAGACGGGACTGACCGTCACCGGGTACCGCTATCGCGGCATCGTCACCTTTGTGTCCGACCGGTGGGAGACGGAATACATGCACCTGTTCACCGCTGATGCGTGGACTGGCAGCGTCCGGGACGACTGCGGCGAGGGCGTGCTGGAGTGGATCCATAAGGACCGGCTGGCGGCCCTGCCCCAGTGGGCCGGGGACAGGATATTCCTGGACCTGCTGCGGCGGGATGTGCCATTCTTTTCTCTGAAGCTGCGGTATCAGGGGGAAACGCTGGTCTATGCCTGCCTGAACGGAAGGGAGCTGGCCCTGTGACGGTATTGGTCAGCGCGTGCCTGCTGGGGGTGCCCTGCCGGTACGACGGGCAGAGCAAGCGCCATCCCCTGGCGCAGGAGCTTTGCCGCAGGCACCGGGTGATCCCCGTGTGCGGGGAAATTTTCGGCGGCCTGCCCACGCCCCGCCCGCCGGCAGAGATCTGCGGGCAGCGGGTAGTCACCCGGGAGGGGGCCGACGTGACGGCGGCGTACCGGCGGGGGGCGGAGGCGGTGCTGGAGCTGGCCCGGCTCACCGGGGCGGAGGCCGCCGTCCTCAAGGAGCGCAGCCCCTCCTGCGGCTCCGGGGCCGTATATGACGGCACGTTCTCCGGCACGCTGACGGCGGGCTGGGGCGTTGCCGCCGGGCTTCTGCGGGAGCAGGGCATCCGGGTGCTGGGCGAGTCCCGGCTGGAGGAGCTTCTGCGGCAGGACGTCCGTTAAAATCACAACAAAATACGACAAAAAACTGTGAGATTCGGAGAAAATTACAAATGCCATTGACACAGCACGCGGAAGTTGGTAAAGTAATACCGTAAGCGGTCGGGAACGTTACCGGTAATGTTTCCACGCTGCGGAATGGCCCAGGAAGGAGACGAAGCGCGGCATATGACCATCAAGGATATTGCGCGGCAGTGCGGCGTCAGCGTCAGCACGGTGTCGCGGGTGCTCAATGACCGTCCGGACGTGAGCCCGGAGAACCGGCGCAAGGTGCTCTCCGCCATTCAGCAGTCCAATTACATTCCCAACAACACCGCCAGGGACCTGGTGAAAACCAAGTCCGATGCCATCGGCCTGGTGGTGCGGGGCGTGTCCAACCCGTTTTACACGGATATCATCCGGGTCATCGAGGAGCAGGTCACCGCCCGGGGCTATACCCTGGTGATGCAGCAGATCGGCACCTGCGACGACGAGGTGAAGCGGGGCGCCATGATGGAGCGGGAAAAGCGGCTGCGGGGCCTGATTTTGTTGGGCGGCCGGTCCGACTATTCGCCCCAGGAGCTGGCGCCGCTGAACATCCCCTTTGTCTGCTGCTCCTACAGCAACCAGTACGGCACCCTGCCGTCGGATTCCTATGCGTCGGTATCCATTGCCGACGAGGAGGAGGCCTACCGGGCGGTGTCGGAGCTGTATCGGTGCGGGCACCGGCGCATTGCGGCGCTGGTATCCTGCGCGGAGGACCGCTCCATCAGCCAGCTGCGGTATCAGGGCTATGTCCGGTCCCTGGCGGATCACGGCCTGCCCCTGGAGCAGGAGCTGGTCATCGAGGCCGGGTCCTTCGACATCCGGCAGGCGTATCTGGCGGTGCGGCGGCGGCTGATGGAGGGGGCGCGGTTCACGGCCCTGTTCGCCATCTCCGACAACATGGCCATCGGGGCCATGCGGGCCCTGCGGGAGGCCGGGCAGCAGATCCCCCGGGACTGCTCCGTCATCGCCATCGACGGGCTGACGATGTCCGAGTACATCAACCCCACCCTGACCACCCTGTGCCAGCCTATGGAGCACATGGGACGGCGCAGCGTGGAGATCCTGCTGGACATGGTGGAGCACCGGGGCGGACCCATCCGGGAGACTGCCCACACCACCCTGCGGACCGGGGAATCCGTCCGCGACATTTCTTAGTTTTTCCGGCGGAAACCGCCTGAAAAATATATAATGAAGGAGAATTGATCATGAAGAAAACTCTTGCATTGATCCTGGCCGCTGTCATGGCTCTGTCCCTGGTAGCCTGCGCCAAGACCCCCGCAAACGGCGGCACGGAGGCCAAGGGCTCCGTGTATTACCTGAACTTTAAGCCCGAGGCCGATCAGGCCTGGCAGGCGCTGGCCAAGACCTACACCGAGAAGACCGGCGTGGAGGTCAAGGTCGTCACCGCCGCCTCCGGCCAGTATGACACCATGCTGACCTCCGAGCTGGACAAGTCTGCTCCTCCCACCATGTTCCAGGTGGGCAACCAGGGCGCCGTCAACTCCTATGGCGATTTCTGCTATCCTCTGGATAACACCGACGTCATGAAGGAAATGACCACCCAGGACTTCAACCTGAAGAATGCCAACGGCGAGACCGTGTCCATCGGCTACTGCTATGAGGCCTTTGGCATCATCGTCAACAAGGCTCTGCTGAAGCAGGCCGGCTATGAGATCTCCGATATCACCAACTTTGAGACCCTGAAGAAGGTCGCCGACGACATCCACAGCCGCGCTGCCGAGCTGGGCTTTGACGCCTTCAGCTCCGCCGGCCTGGAGGGCTCCTCCAGCTGGCGCTTCTCCGGTCACCTGGCCAACATGCCCCTGTTCTATGAGTTCCGGGATGACAAGGTCACCTCTCAGCCCGCCAGCATCAAGGGCACCTATCTGGACAACTTCAAGAACGTCTGGGATCTGTACACCACTGACTCCGCCACCACCGGCGCTGCTCTGACCACCGCCACCGGCGACGCCTCCGAGGCCGAATTCGGCCAGGGCAAGGCTGTGTTCTATCAGAACGGTTCCTGGGAGTTTGCCAACCTCACCGGCGAGGAGAAGGGCTTTAAGATGAACCCCGAGGATCTGGCCATGATCCCCATCTACTGCGGCGTTGAGGGCGAGGAGCAGTCCGGTCTGTGCTGCGGCACCGAGAACTGCTGGGCTGTCAACAAGAACGCCAAGGAAGAGGACATCCAGGCCACTCTGGACTTCATGAAGTGGGTCGTTACCTCCGACGAGGGCACCAGCATGCTGGCTGAGCAGTTTGGCCCCTGCCCCTTCAAGAACGCCAAGACCCCCGAGAACGTGTTCTTTGCCGATGCCAACGCCTATACCGCTGCCGGCAAGTACATTGTGACCTGGGCCTTCAACTGGACTCCCGCCGTGGATGACTGGCGTGCGGGCGTGGTGGACGCTCTGACCCAGTACACCGTCAACGGCGGCAGCTGGGACAACGTCAAGACCGCCTTCGTGGACGGCTGGGCCACCCAGTATGCCAAGGAGAACGGCTGAGCTATAAGCGCTCCGTTGTAACGCAATAGGACCGGGGGCGGGCTTATCGCCCGCCCCCGATTTTCTCACCTGCGGCGCACAGAGCTGTTGGCCGGTATGGACCGGGCAAGAGCTCCGGGCGCCGCCCGGAAAAAACATAGATAGGAGAGAGGCGTCATGAAACTTCCGAAACACCGCCGGGACGAGGCCGCGCTGAATTCCCGGCTGATCCGCCGCCCCATCAAGCGCATGGTGTGGCTGTTTTTGCTGCCCACCTTCGGGGCCTTCTGCATCGGCTTCCTGTACCCCTTCTTCAAGGGGCTGTTTCTGTCCTTCTGCAACTTCCGCATTACCAGCCAGTGGACATGGACGGGGCTGGAAAACTACCGGAAGGCCTTCCAGGACCCCGGCTATATGCACGCGTTCTGGTACACGGCGCTGTTTGCCCTGGTGAGCCTGATCGCTATCAATCTGTTTGCCTTTGCCATTGCCTATGCACTGACCCAGAAGTTCAAGGGCACCAACGTGTTCCGCACGGTGTTCTTCCTGCCCAACCTCATCGGCGGCATCGTGCTGGGCTATATCTGGTCCATGATCTTCGACGGCATCCTCATCAAGTACAACACCTCCGTGGTCTTGGAGACGAAATACGGCTTCTGGGGTCTGGTGATCCTGGTGTGCTGGCAGCAGATCGGCTATATGATGATCATCTATATTGCCGGACTCCAGGCCGTGCCCGAGGATATGCTGGAGGCGGCCCGCATCGACGGCGCCAACCGCTGGCAGACCCTGTGGCGGGTCACCATCCCCAACGTGATGCCCTCTATCACCATCTGCATGTTCCTGAGCCTGACCAACGGCTTCAAGCTGTTTGACCAGAACCTGGCCCTGACCGCCGGGCGTCCCTTCCAGCAGCTGGGCAACGGAGAGACCATCAAAACAACGGAAATGCTGGCGCTGAACATCGTCAACGCCTTCGGCACCAACGGCGGCGGCAACCGCGGCGCGGGTCAGGCCAAGGCCGTGATCTTCTTCATCGTGGTGGCGGCCATCAGCATCATCCAGCTTCAGGCCAGCCGCCGCAAGGAGGTGCAGCAATGATCAAAACCGAAGCTCTGCGCCGCAGAGAGCGCCGTCAGGCGCTGCTGACGGTGGTGTTCACCATCATCTCCGTGATCTATCTGATGCCGGTGCTCCTGGTGCTCATCAACTCCCTGAAGGCCAACGCCTTTGTCAACACCGAGACCTTCAAGCTGCCCACGGCGGAATCCTTCGTGGGGCTGAAGAACTATGTCAAGGGCATGACCTTCGGCAACTTCGCCTTCTATAAGGTGGTATTCTACAGCTTCTTCATCACCATTACCTCCACGGCGCTGATCCTGCTGTGCACGTCCATGGCGGCGTGGTACATCTCCCGGGTGGGGAGCCTGGTCAGCAAGATCGTGTACTACCTGTGCGTATTCTCCATGGTAGTGCCCTTCCAGATGGTCATGTACACCCTGGCCCGGACGGCGGACCAGGCGCATCTGAACACCCCCTGGACCATCCCCGTGATATACCTGGGCTTCGGCGCGGGCCTTGCCGTGTTTATGTTCACGGGCTTTGTCAAGAGTCTGCCGCTGGAGATCGAGGAGGCCGCCGCCATCGACGGCTGCGGCCCGGTGGGCACCTTCTTCCGGGTGGTGCTGCCCATGCTGAAGCCCACCATGATCTCCGTGGGCGTGCTGGAAATCATGTGGGTATGGAACGACTATCTGCTGCCCAGCCTGGTGCTGGACATCAACCAGTACCGCACCATCCCCATCCACATCCAGTACCTCAAGGGCAGCTACGGCACCGTGGACATGGGCGCCACCATGGCCCTGATCATGCTGAGCATCCTGCCGGTGATCATCTTCTATCTGTGCTGCCAGAAGCACATCATCAAGGGCGTGGCCGCCGGAGCCGTGAAGGGCTAAAAAAACAAAGCATTTTCTGATAAGTGAGTTGACTGACATATGAATCGTTGCAGCGGCATTTTGATGCCGGTATTTTCCCTGCCGTCTCCCTACGGCATCGGGACTCTGGGCAAGGCCGCCTATGACTTTGCCGATTTTCTCCACGCCGCCGGGCAGCACTGCTGGCAGATGCTGCCTCTGGGCCCCACCAGCTACGGCGACTCCCCCTATCAGAGCTTTTCCACCTATGCCGGGAATCCCTATTTCATCGACCTGGATATGCTGATAGAGGACGGATTGCTGGAAAAGAGCGAGGTGCAGGAGCAGAACTGGGGCACCGAACCCCGGTATGTGGACTACGGAAAGATCTACGAAAGCCGCTTCGCCGTGCTGCAGAAGGCCAAGGACCGGGGCTGGGAGCGGGACCAGGCGGAGGTGGCCGCCTTTCAGGCGGAGAACTGCCGCTGGCTGCCGGACTATGCCCTGTACATGGCCTGCAAGCGCCATTTCGGCATGCGCTCCTGGACCGAATGGGACGATGCGGACATCCGCCTGCGAAGGTCCCCGGAGGTGCTGGAGCAGTACCGCACCCTGCTGCGGGAGGATGTGGAGCTGTTTACCTATTTGCAGTTCCTGTTCTTCCGCCAGTGGAACAGGCTGCGGGACTATCTGCACAGCCTGGACATCCAGGTCATCGGCGACCTGCCCATCTATGTGGCCATGGACTCCGCCGACGTGTGGGCGGAGCCGGAGTGCTTCCAGCTGGACGACCAGTGCGTTCCCACGGAGGTATCCGGCGTGCCGCCGGACTACTTCAGCGCCGACGGTCAGCTGTGGGGCAATCCCCTGTACGCCTGGGACCGGATGCAGGCCGACGGCTTCGGCTGGTGGATCCGCCGGGTGGACGGCGCGTCCAAGCTGTATGACGTGATCCGTATCGACCATTTCCGGGGCTTCGATGCCTATTGGGCCGTGCCCTACGGCGAGACCACCGCCAAGAACGGGCACTGGGTCAAGGGCCCGGGCATGAGCCTGGTGGGCGTGCTGACGAGCTGGTTCCCCCAGCTGCGGTTCATTGCCGAGGACCTGGGCTATCCCACCCCAGGCGTCCAGCAGCTTTTGCAGGATTCCGGTCTGCCGGGCATGAAGGTGCTGGAATTTGCCTTCGATTCCCGGGATACCAGCAGCTATCTGCCCCACTCCTACACGGAGAACTGCGTGTGCTATACCGGCACCCACGACAACAGCCCCCTGGCCCTGTGGAAGGACGAGGCCGCGCCGGAGGACATCGACTGTGCCCGGGAGTACCTGGGGCTTAACGATCGGGAGGGCTTCAACTGGGGCATCATCCGGGGCGGCATGAGCTCCGTGGCCCGGCTGTTTGTGGCCCAGATGCAGGATTATCTGGAGCTGGGGCTGCACCACCGCACCAATATCCCCGGCACCCAGAGCGGCAACTGGCAGTGGCGTCTGCTGCCCGATGAGGCCACGCCGGCCCTGGCCCGGCGCATCCGCCGCGTCACGGAGCTGTACGGCCGCTGAAAAAACAAGCTGTTTCGCTGCGAATCTCTCTGATAAAGCCAAGGACCCCGGCGCACTGCGCCGGGGTCCTTGGTTCAGCTTGTCAAAAAGGATTTTTGACAAGGCGGAGGCAATCCTGCTTTTTTGACAATCTCAGCCAAGGAGGACGGCTTTGAAGCCGTCCTCCTTTGGCATGGATCAGAAAAACCCGCTGTCAGATCGGATCCCCTTTATTCAGCCGGATGCGCCCTGTCCAGCTCCCTGGCCAGGGCGCGGTATAGCCCCTCCCGGTTGTCCCGGGTGATATACAGCACCCGGACGCCGGGAACAGACCGGACTGCCCGCAGAAAGGGGTCGTCCCGGTTTTTTACCGCCGCCAGCACCGGCTGTGGGCCCCGCAAGGCCGCCAGCACCGCCGCCTGGAACCGAGACGCGTCCCGCTCCAGAAAGCCCAGCTCATCCATGACCAGCAGGCCCGGCCCCGCCAGCAGCCGGGGGCCCCATTCATCGAACACCGGGGTATACCGGGCGCTGCGCCGGCTGTCGCACCGGCCTGCCAGATTCTCCGGGCCATACTGCCGCCGGTCCTCCGGTTGGGCGGCGGGGTGGATATAAATGGGGAACATGCCCTCCCCATCCGCTGTGGTCAGGCGCTTGGTGACAAACCCCGACACCGGTCCCGGGTACAGGGCCGCCAGACGGCGGATCAGGGTGCTTTTTCCCACGCCACGGGGACCGCAGATGAGAATTTTATCCATACATTTCCTCCCTCAGCTGCGCCGCCGGGATAGCCAGCAGACACAGAGGCTTCGGATTGGGCAGATACAGCGGATAATCCGCCCAGGCCGACAGCTCCAGCCGCTGGGCCAGCTCCTGCAGGGACGGTACCGCGCCATCCCGGCTGTACAGCCGGAAAAAGGCCTGGGCATCGTCCAGGGACAGGAAGGGCTGGCCAAACTCCAACGTAAACCGCCGGGCGGTGTAGGTCAGGCCCCGGCGCTGAAGCTCC
>OJQX01000539.1_pt1 | contig 22211 bp, 16 predicted proteins | sample 1599031 | NCBI WGS metagenome assembly OJQX01 (sample SAMN03922513, study PRJEB24848) | human gut metagenome | isolation source: stool sample | host: Homo sapiens | place: Germany | collected 2010-02 | reverse complement strand
CAATGCCGAACGGTGCGGTGTACGCTGTGAAGGTCATGCCGTCAAGCTCCGCTTTTGTCAATTCCTTATCTGACAGCAGATATTCAACCGTTACCGTTTCGCCGCTGTTGTCGGCTGCGGTGATCGTCACCGTTTGCGTGTCCTTAAAGAACAGACCGAAGGTGATATTGTTGAGGAACGCTTTCCAACTGTTCCCGCTGATTTTAATTTCGCCCGTGGGCTTTTCGCTGTCTTTCCACTGCGCCGTGACAGTCATATCCTCGGCGGGCATGGTTTTGGGGATTCCTTTGTCCCATCCGATAAAGGTGTAACCCTCTCTTGTTGGGGCTTCAGGGGCGGTGATCGCCGTGCCGTAGTCCTGCGTGATGGAAGCAATATCGCTGCCGCCTGCGGTGTCAAAGGTGATGGTGTAGCGGTTTGGTGTCCAGACCGGGTAGAGCGTGATTCCCGCATTTTCCGTGTATGTTCCGCCGAGCGGGTAGGTCTTGGTGCCGTCAGCGTTCCTCCAGCCGGTCTGCGTGTACCCGGTGCGGGTAAAGAGCGCGCCGGGAAGGGTCACGGTGGTGTCGTAGTCCTTGATGATCGTTGTGGAACTGCCCGTTCCATCGTTGCCGGGGGCAAAGATGACGCGATAGGTCCGCGCTTCAAAGCGGAGATATGTCTTGTCTTTATAGGTTTCATCGCTGATCTCCGTAGCATCGGAGCCGTCCGCGGCATTGCCCGCGAGCATCCGCATACCGGGGATCAGGTCGGCAATGACGGTATGTGCGCCGTTCCGATACAGCGCGGAGGGATCGCCGATCAGCGTGAGCGTGCCGCCCTTCACGACCAGTCTGTTATCGTAAGTTCCCAAAGCGCCGGAAGCCGTTCCCCGGCTGTCAAGCACAATGTCGCCGCTCTCAATGATAATATCGTTTTTGTTTTCGATCCACCCGGCGCGCAGTGCCCCGGTCCCTTTGATGAGAAGGTCGCCACCCGTGTGGCTGATCCCGCGCTTGTCGTTTTCAAAAACGTTGTTTCCGATGAGTACCACGGTCAGGGTGTCGGGGAGGTCCGTTGCGCCGAGCATCTGCTGCCCGGTCAGCGTCACGCCGTTCAGCGTCAGTGTCTTGGCAGCGTCGTCATAGGATACTGTACCGTCGCCGTATACGTCACCTGCGTTTTCATTGTTTATGTAAAGGAGAATGCCGCTTGCCGAGTAATAGTATACGCGGTATTCGTAAACGATCCTGCCGTTCCCCTCAAACCGGAGACCGCTGAAGGTTCCCGCGTTGAACGCATGGTAGACCACATCGGTGAAGATAGTTCCGGTAGCGGAGCCGGTGATTTTTGTGCCGTCCGCCGTACAGACGGTGCCTTCGATCCTGCCGCCAAGCGCCCGGAAGTCTATGTTGTCGCCGAGGTAGAGAGCATTGCATCTCGGGTCGGTGCTACGGCATCCGGTGATCTTTCCGCCGGTCATCACGGCTTGCGCCGAGGAGGACAGCGAACGGACCCCGCCGCCCTGCCATGCTTCACAATCGCTGATAACAGTTCCGCCCAGTTCAAAGGCGGTAAAGTCGAACGTCGCAATGCCGCCGCCCGCTGTGATTGCCGAGCACTCCGAAATCGTACCGCCCGCCAGTGTCAGCGTGCCGCCGTCCGCGCAGATACCGCCGCCGTTCCATGCAGAGCAGTCCTTGATGCTGCCGCCCTTCATGAGGAAGGCGCCGCCGGTACTTACCAGAACGCCGCCGCCGTTTCCGATCACGTGGCAGTCGCGGATGGTCCCGCCGTACATGGTGAATGCGCCTTCCGCACCGACGCCGTGTCCGAATTTTTCAATAACGCCGCCGTACATGAGAAATTCCGCGCCGTTCATGACCCGGATGCCGGTCCGGTCGGAATCTCCGTTGGCGCTGCCCCGGATCGTGCCTCCGAAGAGCGTGAGCTTGCCGGCCTGATATTTTTTTTCGACCGCGATGCCGTCCTTCGGGAAGACGATCTTGCCCTGTCCCGTGCAGTCGGTGATTATCAGCTCGCCCTTGGTGATCTTTATGCAGGCGTTTTCCGTCAGCGTGATCGTTTTGCCGTGCAGGCAAAGGCGCATGCAGTCCGAGAAAGAGCCGTTGTACTCCCTGTCAAGCGTTACATCGTCCGTCAGGTACCAGTAACCGTCCTTGATTGTGGAGTAGATGACGCTGTTGTAGTTACAGGGAAGGTCGTCGGTCCCGGTCCACGGTGCCCAGCCCATGTCGATGTGCGACGTGTGGTCGCCGACAGCGGTATTCCCGCCGCAGACGCAGTGGTAGTGGTCAAGTCGCATGACGATCCCGGAGGTTTCTTCGTCATAGGCAAAGATATAACCCTCCCATGCGTTCCGCGTAGTGATAAAATGCGTCAGGTCGGCGGCTGTCAGTGTGTAGTTTTCGCCCCCGATGAGCCGGACGGGATTGGTTTTGATTCTGGTCGCCATGGCTTCCTGCAAATTCCATCCCACATTGAACGAGATCTGCAAGTCCTTGTCAAGGGTCCCGTTTATCCGGACGGGCGGGTACTCATATTTCCTCGGGTTGCTTACAAAAGACCAGATGGCACCGTAATCAATCAGAATGTCATCTCCCCATGTTTCCCCGGTATCCGGGTTCTGATAGCGGTTGCCGGAGAACCGGATGTTGCCGGAAAGGAAGAGCGTCGATCCCGAATTGATGTGGATTCCCGCGCCGGAACCGCTCGCGGAGGAAACGCAGTCCGTCACTGCGGCGTTCCCGGAAAGGTAGACCTGCGTGCCTCTTCCATATGCGCCGTGCAGGGAAATGCCGGATTCCCGGCAGGCGGTGATGTGCGCATTGCCGGTCATACGGAAGGTTCCGCTGACCCCGACGCCGCACAGGAAGTCCCGGATGGTTCCCCCGTACATAGTGAGGGTCGCGTCCTGTGTGACGGAGATACCTTTTGTATCCGCACCCACGATGGTGCCGTTCCCTCCGCAATCGGTAATGGTCAGTGCGTTGCTTCCCTTCACGGTGAGCATATACCGGTTTTCGGGAATACTGCTGCCCGCCCGGATCTTCTTTCCATTCAGACAGATGTTCACACTTTCATTGATTTCGAACTGCCCGTCGATGAGAATGTCGTTTTTGAGATAGTAGTTGCCCGCCGTCGTGGGGAGCGAGTCGGTTTTGTCCCATGCCGTCCATTCCACCGCTGTATGCGAGGTATGCCCGTCAAAGTCCGCGTCCCCACCGCAGACGCAGTGGCCGTGCTCTACCCAGAGCGCCGTAAGCGAGTTCACCTCGTTCGGAACCGCGTCGCCGGGAGCGTAAAGTTCTCCGTTGTCTCCGCGCCACATGAAATAGGTGCCGGTGTTGCCGTCGGGACGGGTCAGTCCCTCCTTTGTCGGTGCGAGAAAGGTAACGGCAGGGTAAGAGGGGTCCAGCACCTCGATGTTTTTGACGACGATGCTGATGTCACCGGTATTCCCGCCGACACTGCCGCCGTTCAGGTTCAGGGTAACGGCTTTCATGTAGTTCTGCGGGTACTCCATTCCGTAGGCAAGCGCGATTTCCAGAACCGGACGGTATGCTGTCATCCTGGTCGCTCTGTCCGGAGGGTACGAATAGAAACCGGAGCCGCCTCCTGAACGTACGACGCGGAACTCCCTGGTAGCATTCGGATTCGTATCCTGGCACCATGAGTCCTGTGTGCTGACGATGCCGTCTGCCTCGACCATGTCATAACTGTTTTTGATAAACCCGGAATTCTTTTCGAAGATGCGCTGCCACTCGTTGTTGAAGGGGCCGGTGTCGTAACGCGCTCCGCCCGAGGGGGCGTGGATGTAATACGGCACCCCGTTATACTCTGTGAGATTTCGGAAAATCAGGTCCTTCTTATTCAGCTCATTCCACGACACGGTGTGCGTGATGTTGTATTCGGAAATAAACAACGAATGTTCGTATTCCATTTCCGATTCCGTCGGTATCGCCGCCTGCAAAAGCGTGTAGGCGCTGACGGTGCCCGCGTAGGTGAAGGGCACATAGTGCAGCGTTTGGTCGGGCAGCTTGTCGTTCACGGTTCCGGGAATCCCGCTTTCCGACAGGTCAAACCAGTAGGTCCTGCCCAGCTCCAGGTCAAACTGCTCCACCGGTGTGTTTGCCGCCCAAATAGCAAAGGGCGGGGCGAGGAGCAGGATAACCGCCAGGGCAACCAGGATGCTGAGTATTCGTTTTCTCATTTTGCGTTACCTCCGTGTCTGTATTTGCGTTTTACGGTAAGCGCCGTGCAAGCGCCGCCGCTGATGAACAGCAGTGCGAACCATAACATAAGGTTGCTGTTGTCGCCGGTCTGAGGAGACTTCGGCAGCTTCGCCGTTACGGTGTCGGCTTTGGCGATCTCCTTGGTGCCGTCTTTGCCTCTGTAATACTTATTGCAGCCGCTGCAGTACCAATACTCGATGTTGCCCTCAGAATCCTCGGTCGCCGCCTTGGCCGGGAAATGCTTTAAGTCGGTGTGGTTCTTTGGATCAAGCTCACCGTAGGATTTGCCGCAGGCTTCGCATACTGCCTTATCCCTGCAGGTTTTATTACCTCCGATGTGGTTTGTAATCACCTTTCCACAGTAATCGCAGATATGGTTGTTGTCCGCGTCCTCATGGTTGGAGATTACCTTTCCACAAATGTCGCAAACATGGTTTTTGTCTGCGTCCTCGTGATTGGAAATTATCTTTCCGCAATAGTCGCAAACATGATTTTTGTCCGCATCCTCGTGGTTGGAGATTACCTTTCCACAAATGTCGCAAACGTGGTTTTTGTCTGCGTCCTCGTGGTTGGAGATTGTCTTTCCGCAATAGTCGCAGACGTGGTCTTTGTTTGCATCTTCGTGGTTGGAAATCACTTTGCCACAGTGATCGCAGACGTGGTTGTTGTCCGCGTCCTCATGGTTGGAAATCACTTTGCCACAGAGGTCACAGACGTGATCCTGATTCGCATCCTCATGGTTGGAGATTATATTTCCGCAAATGTCGCATATGTGGTTTTTGTCTGTATCGGCACACTCGCTGATTATATAATCGCAGATATCACATTTGTGGTTTTTATCCTCATCGATGCAATTATCCGTTTCGACGCCTTCCGTACAGCCGTCTGCCGTGCATTGGCGGGTGTGTGTGCCGTCGCCGTTTGATGTCCATTCGCCGAAGGTATGCCCGTCGTTGACCGTTACGGTCATTTCGGCGGTGTTGCCCGCCTTGTCGGTGACAACGATTTTCTGCTCGCCGTCTGCCGGAGCAAGGGTAAAGCTGCCGCTTTCGTCAAGTGTGACCTTCTTTCCGTTCACAGTGACGGTGTCCACATACTTTTCGTAAACGGTGACCGTCTGCGCCTCGCAGTAGGTCTTGCCGTTTTCTATGCCGGTGATCACGGGGCTTGTTCCGTCCAGCACAATGCCGTCCGAGCAGATGTAGTCCGTATTGCCCGCCTTATCGGTCAGTCTGACATAGATAATGTATTCGTTATCGGGGTCAATGCCGAACGGTGCGGTGTACGCTGTGAAGGTCATGCCGTCAAGCTCCGCTTTGGTAAGCTCCTTATTTGACAGCAGATATTCAACCGTAACCGCCTCGCCGCTGTTGTCGGCGGCGGTGATGGTCACCGTTTGCGTGTCCTTAAAGAACAGCCCGAAGGTGATATTGTTGAGGAACGCTTTCCAACTGTTCTCGTTGATTTTAATTTCACCCGTGGGCTTTTCGCTGTCTTTCCACAGCGCCTTGACTGTGATGTCAGCGGTGACGGTCACGGGGGCGTTCACCGGATACTCCGTACCATCTATCTGCCACGCCTTGAACTGCTTTCCTTCGGGCGCAACAAACTCGCACTCCGGCAGATAATACTCGCTGCCGTGCAATACCTTCTTGGCGGGCATTGCGGTGGTGACCTCCTCGGGCAGATCCTCAGGCTCGGAGCCGCCGTTCGCGTCAAACGTGACGGTATGCTCGTTGCGCTTTTCAAATGTTGCGGTAACGGTAACGTTTTCCTCCGGCTGAGCGAAGGTATAGGTATCCTCCCCAACCGCAACGGCGGCAGACGTGCCGTTGATGGACAGTCTGCTTAGCATATAGCCCTCGTCGGGTGCAATGGAGAGCATGACAAGCTCGTCCTTATAGAACAGCGGCGTGCCGTTCTCGGCGGTTTCTGTGGCATTCACCACCGTGACGCTGCCGTTTGCGCTATCCTCTGTCGTCACCTTGTAGCGCGGCGCGCCTTCCACTGTCACGCTGATCGAGAAATTCTTCTTCCATTCCTCTCCCGGACGCGTGATAACATCAAGCCCCGAGACGCAGCGTGCTCCGGTGCCTTCCAGAATCACCGTGCCGAGGACGGTAAAGGTCTGCTCCCGCGGGGACTGCGGATCATAGTCCTCCGGGATATCCCACGAAACATCGACAGGGATAAAACCGGTGACGTCAGATGCAAAAACCCCGATGTTGACCTTGGAGAGCTCCTCTTGCAGATCCTGTTCCCTGGAAATACGAATCGGCTGCGCAGGCTGCACATCCCAATAGTCCTTCTCCCGAACAACCTCCAGATAGTTCCACAAAATATCGATGTCATTGTAGTAGGTTTTGTTCCCGCAGGCGTCCTCGAGGAAAATGTCGTGATGGAGGCTTACGTCATAATCTGCCGGGATCGTATAACAGCCGTCTTCATCCGGCGTCATAAGTTCAATATTCCCGCCCGGGTATCTCTCGTGCCACACCTTGACGGGCAGCGCGTCCTCTACCCTGAACCGCAGGTCGCCCCAGTATTCCCCATCCGTCTCCAGTTCCTTGCCGGTAGAAAGATTGATGGCCTTCGGCTTTTCGACGTCGGCGATCAGCTTCGGCGTGGAGACATAGGTCGTTCCCTTGAGGTTTTCGGCTTTTGCATAGACATACCAGCTGCCATTTGCGTCATACTCCGCGATGTCTATGGTGGCTGTGGGAATATAGACGATCCAGACGCCCGGTTCCGGCTCCGGATGCTGATATTTCTCCCATGCGATTTTTCCTTGCTTGTCCAGCTCCGCCAGCTCCTCCTGCGTGTAGCATACCGGTGAGCTGAAGTAGTGGCTGGGTATTACATCCGCGTTGATCTGCACAGCCACCGAATAGACGTTCTTATCCGTTTTCCTGCTTACATCCGCAAGATAGTGCGGTTCGGCTGTATCCGCGTTGTATCCAAAGAAGTACTGACTCCGCCCCAGAATAAGCTCGGCCTTCGGATACTCCGTGTTATACTCCAGCACGAGCGTCCGGCTTCTGTCGATCAGACCTACCGTGAAGCGTCCCATTTCTTTGTCATATGGAATTTCCGAATGATCCGCCTTGTCGGTCATTCTTACCGCCGCACCATCCGGCATCTTCATCGTGAGCACCAGATACTCGTTGTGCGCCAGCTCTGCCTCGGCGTATGTCGTCTGCTCATCCGGGCTTACGACTCTCACGCGGTGCCGCCGGTAGATCTTCACGGTTGCCGTGGAGGCGTTGCCCGCATTGTCCGTCGCAACGACGGTATATTCCGCTCCCGCATCATTGTTGCCGCCGTCGGGTGCGGGAAGAGAATAGAAAGAGCTGACTGGTTGCTCCACACCGTTGATGGTCACGGACTTGACACCGGAGGACGCTTCGCCGCTCTTCGCCGGATCGCTCACGGTGAAGGTGTACGCGCCCGGATTTCCAACGAAGCTATCCTCAACGGTGTAGCGCTCGCCGTCATTCAAAACCTCCAGCACCGGCGCCGCCGTGTCCTTTTCCAGCAAATGATCGCACACGGCACAACGCCTCTCCCGAACGCCCCAGTCGCCGGGGACGTGCTTTCCGTTTTGTTTGGACATCTCCGCCGCCGGGTCGCGCGCCTGACAATCCTTATTCCTGCACGCCCAGACGTGGCATGACTGCCGGTTTACCCAGCCGAAATCGTGATTTCCGTTGCAGGGGTCGTCGATCACTGTCATTTCCAGCACGTTGATCGCCCAGCCGTAGTTCTGTACATACGGAAGTGTCAGCAGCTGCATGTCGATGAGCCCATTCTCATCAGGGATCAGGGTCTCATAAAGGTTCCAGAAGTAAGAATATTCGTCATCACGGCTGAGGGCGCGCGCCTCCAGCTTCAGCTTCACCAGCTTTCCCTTGTATGAGCCGATCCTGATCTGATCGTTCGTCGCGATTGACGGATCCGCCACGAGCTCCTCCGGTTTGTAAACAATGTCGCCGTAGCCGACAGCCGCCGCGTCCGAGCCGTTGCTGCGGTAATTGGTCGACAGATTCAGAGTCGCGTCGGTGATGGTGATGTTCTTTCCGTGGCACCAGCGGCCGCCGCCGATCGCCGCGCCGTAGTGTCCTGTCGCCGACACATGGCCGCCGGTGATGGTGATGTTCCGGGCGGGGACATACTGGCCTCCGCCGATACCCGCGCAGTTGTATTGGCCGCGGGCGCTTACCCGTCCGCCGGAGATGACGATATCGCTCGCCGCGTTGATTCCGTCCATGTCCTGTTTCGTCGTCCAGCTGCCGCCGCCGATGCCCGCGCCGGTATCCCCGCCTTGCGCGTCGATATTGCCGCCATAGATATAGATATGGCTGCCGCGCCCCCTAAAGCCTCCGCCGATTCCGGCTGCAAGCCTGCCGCCGCTGGCGTTTACCGTGCCGGAGTAGAAGTACAGCCGCTCTCCGGCGCCTCCATGGATGGTGTTTCCAGAGTGTCCAGAGTGTCCCCAGCTGCCGGCTCCTATGCCCGCGCCGTACTCGCCGCCGGTGGCATTGATGGTGCCGCCCCAGTAGTCGGGATTGCTCTGAGAGCCAAAGTGCATATTGACGCCGTGGCCGTACATATCCATGTTAAACATAGAGTCCCCGATATTGCGGATCGCCCAGCTCCCGCCGATGCCCGCCGCTCTGTAGCCGCCCTTGCAGGTCACCGTGGTGCCGGTGCGCGCCAGCACATAAAGCTGCCCCTCGCTGCGGTTTTTCTGGATCGCCGCGCGGCCGTCAGCGCCTTGCAGGGTGCTGTCCTTGCCGATGAAATAGAGATAAGCCGAAGCCTTTTTGTTCAGCTCGATGGCCGGCCCCTTGGAGCTGGGACTCATCTTAATATTTACGCCGTCAATAAATACGTGCGGCGCGGTTTTATCTCCCTTGATGAATATCTTCTTATCCCATGCCCATGTGTCCCTGAGCTTATCGGGAACGGACGAGTAGATATAGTAGCTCCTACTGTCCTTAATGGATATGTCCGATGTCCGGTTGTACACGTCAATGCTCACGTCGTACTTTGGTATGGTATCCATCGGCCCGTCCGCTGCCAATACTGTTGTCGGCAGCAGCGTCAGCACCATGCAGCATAGAAGCAGGATACTGAGTATTCGTTTTTTCATCTTTCGTTTCCTCCGTTATATAAACTTAATCAAGAGCAGTAATTGTAATTGTACCGTTGAATCCGAGAAGTGTAGTTTTGTAGCTTGACTGCTCAATTCTGAATCGCAGGGGAATATCTTCGTCCGATGCTATATATATCCGGCTGAAACTGAAATGGTGCTGATCCCTTGAATAAGGCAGCTTTACGCCGTCTCTCTTTATGCGCGTAGCTTCTCTGCAAAAGCCGTCATCATAATTGTCCGTCATTTGAACAGAATAATTACCACTTCTGTCTTCGTGAGATTGCAGTTCCATAGATGCGCTTATGGTTACGCTGTATGTGTGACCTTTTTTCAGATATATCTCATCCATGTATGTAGAAACAAGTCCGCCGCTTTCGGCTTCTTTATAAACTTTTATCCCAACGGGCCGTTCGGCGCCGTTCTCTTTGTAAAGATCGCCTTTTGTCCAAAGCGTACCATAGAACCAGCCGGCGCAGCTGCCGTTCTGTCCCTTGTCTCCTTTGTCACCTTTATCTCCTTTTTCGCCCTTTTCGCCGGTATCGCCTTTTTCGCCGGCGGAACCGTCCTTGCCTTTGGCTTTTACACCGGTGTCATTTGTACCGATCCACCAGTTTCCGTTTTCGCCGATAAAGGGCGTGTTTCCGTCTTTTCCGTCGGCGCCGTTCAGACCGTCTGCTCCATCCTTACCGTCGACTCCGTCTTTTCCGTTTATACCGTCAGCGCCGTCTCTGCCATCTGCACCTTTTAATGCGGTAAGATCGTACAGATTCAGCCATATTTCATCGCCGACATAACGCCACTGCAGGGTGTTTTCGTTCACGCGGAACTCCGGTGTTTTTCCGTTTGCTCCGTCTGCGCCTTTCTGTCCGGCGGGGCCTGTGATATCGGCTATCGCCACAAGGTTCTGCCACTCGTCGCCCTCGTAACGCCACTGTATGTATTCCGTTGCTCTTTGTACCTCTATGCTTTTGCCGTTAATGCCGTCTTTACCGTCAACGCCGTTAAAGCCGTCTTTTCCGTTTGTACCGTTTATTCCGTTCTTACCGTCGTTGCCATTCTTTCCGTCGGCTCCGTTCTTTCCGTTTTCTCCGGCAGCACCCCTCATCTCGGTGAGCGCCACAAGATCGTGCCAATCGGTTTCATCGCTGTATTTCCACTGGATAGCAGTGCCGTTGTTTCGCACCTCCGGCAGTGCGGCATTGCTCTTTGCCGCCTTGCTCCATCCTGCGGCAAGCACGATGCAAAGCACCAAAAGAGCGGCGCAAAGCGCCAAAAGTGTACCTGTGAGTAGTTTTTTCCCTGTTTTCATCTTCTTTCCTCCGTTCGGAATTGTTTATCACGGCGGAGCTTTGCACCGCTGCCCATGCCGTAAATGAGCGGCGGCTGACCGGCTTATTCTTGGTTTGATTTGTACTTATCCACGAACAGGGCGACCCCCTGCTTTAAGACCTCCATTTGGGATTTCAGGTAATATTCGTCCTCGAACATCGCATAGTGTACGCAGGCACGGACGAAGATAAAAATCAGCGGCGTGATGACCGTATAGGGAATACCTATTTTCGGCTCCAGCCGCTTGGCATACTCGGTATAGCGCTCGTTCACGCCCTCAAAGAATTTCTTGCCGTGCTCGATATATTTCGGGTGCGTATAGATCTGATACATCAGCCGATACTTCTTGCCGTGTTTTTTTGCTGTCCAATACGGGACCTCTTTCACAAACCGGACAACATCCTTCGGGTCGGTAGGCGCCTTCTCCATAAAGTCGTCCTCGACCTTTTCCATACAGTATGCCGTTGACTCAATAATCAGCTCGTCAAGGTTTTTGAAATACGAATAAAGATTTGCCTTTGTGCATCCGCACGCATCGGCAAGTGCTTTGATTCCCGTACCCGTCAGCCCGTTTTCGGCATAGCATTCAAAGCATTTTTCCATCATTTCCCGCTTGCGCTCATTGTGCTGTTGCTCAGTTGTTTTCATGTTGCTTCGCTCCTTTATAAGAACCGACCGTTCGGTTATGATTAGTATAGCATAGAATTGTGATAATTTCAAGAGCGGCTTGCGAAAAGATGCGAAAAAGCGGGGCAGGTAGTCAGTGGTAGAAATTATCATAAAATCCTGCTATAATATGATCAAAAGAGCCTGATTTGGGACGATGTTATTTTGCGTTGCTTGAGGCAACGCCGCTTTTTGCACTATAACGAAAGTGCAAAGGAGGAATGCACTATGTTTCAGGATAACCTAAAAGCACTTCGCAAGAAGAAGGGTATCACACAGGAAGAGCTGGCGGCAAGGCTGAATGTCGTAAGGCAGACCGTCTCAAAATGGGAAAAGGGTCTTTCCGTTCCCGACTCCGAGCTGCTGATAAAGCTGGCGGAGATTTTAGAGGTACCGGTAAGCCGGTTGCTCGGCTCCAAAATCGAAGCGGAAGAACAGCCGGACGCATTGGCGGAACAGCTTTCCCGAATCAACGAGCAGCTTGCGATCAAAAACAGGCGGGCAAAAAGAGTCTGGAAAGCGATAGCCTTCATCGTCGGCGGCATTATTGCTGTATATGTTCTGATCTTAATTCTTGCAACCGTCTTTACCTTTTCGCCCGACCGATCCGACACAACAGACAGCTCGCAGTCTATTGAGTCGATCGTGGAAAAGGAATGAGAATCGGACACTTTCATCTCTGCGGTACGGGAATATCCCGTGCCGCAACTGCCTTTCTCAAACTTTCCGGCAGAAAAATTTATGGTATCGTCTCACAATAAGGCTTTTTCATAAGGTTGGCGTTCCATAGGTAGAACATAGAAACTAAATAAAAGCGAATGCACAGAATACAGAACAAAGAGATGATTTCTCGGCTTGCAATTCCTCGCGGGTTTTCTCTCTCGGTTTCGTTATGGGTGGTCGCTCCTTTCTGTCCGTAGACATAGAAAAAGGACAGTCGATTTGCTCGGCTGTCCTGATGGTAGTATTAAATTTTCATGGGGTTATCCGTTGAAAGAACTTAGGTCAAGCGCACCATTATTTATCAGCTCTTGGATAATGGTAGCCAAATCGTTTTTCACACTTTCGCTTTCAGTTTTTGCACCCGCATTTTCAACATATACGGTGCTATCTCCCAACTTAAAGGTCGCATAGTAAATTACATTCTGTTCTCCCACGCTGTTCCGGTCTGTTACAAAATATCCTGCCGTCACGCTTGTGCCATTTACTTCGCTACTTTCTTCACTTCCTACAATCTTCGTATCAAGTAGTGCTATATCCGTTGTAGATATTACCACTTTGGCATTTTCGATTTTCCCCTCAAAACCAATCAATTCTTTGTTGCTGTCGGAAACAGTATCATCAACACGAAAAACTGCATGAGCTGTAACGGTCAAGTTTGGAAAAAGAGATGCAGCTTCCGTTTCCGTAAGTTGCCTTGTTGTTATAGTCCCGTCAATGTCAATGCTTGAGCCAGCAGTTTCCGATTTTACAAAGATGATTTCATTTCCGTTGTCCAAAGTGGCAATGTCAGTTTTGTTCCCGAACAATCCACTTTGAAATACGCCTACGCCTAAAACAGCAATTAATGCAAAGCAAGCCGCCATAGCTCCCCACTTAACCCAACCGGGTTTCTTTGCTTTCTTTTTGTAGTTAAGGGCTTCATCAACATATTTCGTATCAAGTTCACTCATAGCGTCGGAAAACTTCTTTGCGTTCATACGAATACCTCTCTTTCAATCAAGTATTGTTTCATCTTCTCTCGGATACGGGTCAGCCGGACAGAGATATTTTTCTCTGAAAGCCCTACAAACTCGGCTATATCCTTGTAGCTGTCAGAGAACCAATAGCGGCGCATGAAGATAACACGGTTTTCGACCGTCAGCGTGTTCAAAAATTCCTCAATGATACGGGCTAACTCTCTGGCCTCAATCTCTGCTTCTACTGTGTTAGGGGCTGCTATGCAGGCTTCGATTTCCTCCATAGCAATCGTGTAATGGCTGCTTCGTTTTGCTGCTTCCTTTCTCCAATAGATTTTGAGCGAAATGTTCCGAACGATTTTCAAAAGATACGACAACAGCGGGTTAGGTTGTGCCGGGGGAATGGCGTTCCATGCACCCAAATAAGCGTCATTTACACATTCCTCCGCGTCCCGCCGACTCCCTACGATATGGTAGGAAAGATTGTGGCAAACTTTTCCGTATTTTATGTCCAGTTCCCGTATGCCCTGCTCTGAACGCTCGAAAAACATTTCTATGATTTTTTCATCGTCTATCATCACACCGCCTCCTTTCCGGCTTCACCTATATACTACGGTTTTAGCGGCGAATACTACATCAAATCTCAAACTTTTTCAAAAAAATTATACCACATCTTTTTGAATAGTGCGTGACAAGTTATCGGTATGTGCTTTCGCCGCTTCGCTGGCGGCTCTCCGGCGTTTCTCGCTGTATGGGGCGGTCAGTGAAAAAGCGCAACCGCTTTTCGCCGATTGCGCTTTGCTGGGTGGGAATTGTTCTATGAACTTTTTTGCAAAATCACTCCTGCTGGAAATGCCGCAAGAAAACCTCATTCGCCGCTTGCAGGGATTTGTGATACTCGCGGTAAGCGGGGCTAAGCCTCTGCATTGCGGAGATGAATACATCGTTATAGCCGCTCTCCCTTTGGAATTGCTTTAGATACTCTTGCAGTCGGTAGGCGGGAGATGCCTTATATTCCTCCGATTCCGCAACCGCCCGATATTGTTCGAGCATTTCCTTTAGGTGGTTTACAATTTTAGAATGTCAGTATCTTAACTTATAATCATCCAATACGATTATACCATTGTGCAAACGCCCTTTCTATCTTTGCCATACCTTGACGGCGTGATGAACGGCAGGACGGGTATTCCGCTAAAGGCATGGAAAGCGGAGCAGATACGAAAGGGCGTTTACGCCATATTGCGGGAGGAAAACCGCAAAGAGCAACTCACGCACAAGCATAATTTTGACCGTTAAACAATGGGCTGTATTATAAACAGCCCATTAAAGTTAATGTATTGGCAAGCATATATTACTCGCTCTTTGGGGTATTCTTTTCGACCGTGAAAAACGCATAACCAAGCACTATGCCTATAACCGAAGCAATTGCTCCAATAAAGAAAAGGGTGATTGTTTGCAAATCGATCTGATTGAAGATTGAATTTTCTCTCATGCCATAACTCGCATAGATAGACAACAGGAACATGAGGCCAAATCCAATCGGAGCAAACCACTTGCGCTTTCCCCAAAAATCGTTTTTCCCAATCAAAAGAGATATTACAATCGTTGCTACCGGAAGCACGAGCCATTGGAATGCGCCTGCCTGTGCTTCTGAAATAATTTCCGCAGAAAAAAACCACGACACCATGATATTGAATGCCCATATCACCAGATAGGATAAAATCAATATCAGCTTTGATAACTTGACCTTGCTTTTTACTACATTTGTGCTTTCTTCGATATAATCCAGATAGTTTTTCATAGGGGAATCTCCTTTCAAGAGGTAGTCGAGACTGACGCCATATAAATCGCTCATTTTAAGCACACTTACAATATCAGGGTAGGATTTCTCATTCTCCCAATTTGATATTGTCTGCCTGCTGATACCAAGAGCTTCCGCTGCTTGCTCCTGTGTGAGCTTCGCATCTATTCTTGACTTTTTGATTTTGCTGCCAATTTCCACACGCCTGCCTCCTAACATTAACTTCATCTGTATTATCCCCTATGTGAAAAGCACTGTCTATCAAAGCGCTTTTACAAGTCGGAATTTCTCCGTCAAAATGCTTTTACATCACCCAGTTTTAGAGAAAACGCCTCCACAAACAGGATAAGCTATCCCCCAAGGTGACAGTCAATAGGTTTTTTCAAAAAATGAGTTAGAATATTCCCTTATTATACTTGAACTGTGCATACAAGATAAAGCCCAAGCCGATGACGAGTGCCGGGATAACAATGAAAGACATTGCCTTTTCACTCCAGAAAGTTGTGACAAATGCCGCTATCAAAGATACACCGATGATAAGCGTACCTGTGCCAACGGCTCTCCCATACTTCGGCACATCTTCTTCCTTGACCTTTCTTCGGTTGTAGGAATGTATTGTGCTGATATTTCCAGTCATATTCACGATTCCAAGAACGGAGATGAATATGCCTAAGATCAACAGAGCGATATTATCCATTCGCTTCCTCCTTAAAAATAAAACAGTTCTTCAAATTTCTTGTCCAGAGCAATGCAGAGGATCAATGCCAGCTTTGCGGTGGGGTTGAATTGCCCTGTTTCAATGGAACTGATTGTGTTTCTCGATACACCAATCATTTCCGCCAGTTGTGTTTGGGATAGCTTTTTCTCTGCGCGTGCTTCCTTGAGGTTGTTTTTCAATTTCAGCTCGTCGTTCATCCCTTGACCTCCACAAGCCGCAGGACAAAAAAGGTAAGAAATGTGAGGCACATCGCTAAATAGAGAATACCGAGGATCAAGTCGGTTTTTCTCTTTAGCCTTGCATACTTTACAAGAGTGTGGGTGGTAAGAATGCTAAAATAAACAACCCACGGACTCAGAAAGTATGTTTTTGTAAAGATACGAAAGATAAGCGTGAGAACAACGCAGACCGCAGCACCGACACGACCGGCAATATTTCCTGCCTGCGCGGTTACTTCCATCTCCGCCAAATCCCTGTTTTTGTTCTCTCTGCGGCTGCTTTCTAAAATCTTCTCTTTATTCATTGAACAGAATCGCTCCTTTCCAAGTTTTCTTGTCATTATTATATCAATGCCAAGTAAACTTGTCAAGTATAATTATCTTACCGTCCATTGTCTTTTCTATGAACACCGCACTTTTTCGCTGCCTCGCTCGCCGTCCTGCGACGTTCCTCGCTGTATGGAGCGGTCAGCCGAAAGGAGAACCGCCCCTTGCGGATTTCAAATTCCATGCAGCCGTGTCTGGGTCTGCATCGGTCTGGCGGCACTCGCCGGGGTAAGCTGCGTCATAGGCGGTCAGCCTGTTCTTGAGGTCGATGTTGTGGGTACGGATATGGATAATCGGGTCTTTCTCGTCAAACCAAATATCGGTGGTCTTTTCCTGCTTCGTAAGCCCTGTTCTCATAAACTCTCCTTTCTGCGCGCCATGAAGCTGAAGGAGACTGCCAGGAAAGTCGAGGACGGCATTGAAGAAACGCTGACCTACTGCGATTTCCCCGGCGAACATTGGACACGCATCCGCACCAACAATGTGATCGAGCGGCTGAACCGGGAGATCCGCCGGCGCACCCGCGTGGTGGGGACGTTCCCTGACGGGAACTCCGCCCTGATGCTGGTCTGCGCCCGGCTGCGACACGTCGCGGGCACGCAGTGGGGCTGCAAGAAATACATGAATATGAAGCACCTCGAGGTCATCGAGCAAGACCTGCTGGTCGGGTGAGTGGCAGTCGGCTCGCGAAGCGTCAAGGGCAAGACAAGCGGCTGCCGCCGCCCTTGACCCTTTGCGCCCCGACCGCCCTAAAGTAACCAAGGGGGCGCCGAAGCACCCCCTGTAATAGATTTCTGCCAGATACCAGAATCAAATTTGCGCATAAACCTTGACAGTACCATCAAAAGCCAAGCACTATATTGCCGTTAATGCCGGCGGACGGTATCCGCTATTGAAAACCGCCCAGGACTACACGGAATATTTCCATGAGGCATTATCCTTCCCGAATCTGTATGAAGCCTACCGATTCATAGAAAAACATTGGCTTGAAAAAATTGCAACCGTCATTACCCGAATGATTTGACCGCATTGTCTGCGGCCTTTTATTTTGGGGTTAACTCACCGCCGAAAAAAGCTACGCCCGGGCAACTCAGTTCACCATAAATTATGATCATTCCTTCGCCCTGATAGTGCATCCGACGAATATTGCTGCCAGCAGAATTGTAACAACAATTGCTATGGAGGTGACATATTCAAATCCATACAAAACAGGCGACAACGAGCTTATAGCTGCAATTCCCGAGACGCACATAATCGCCGTGTTCAGACCCCGGCTGTATTTAAACCAGCTAATAGCTATCAGAATAATCAGCACACAGGTCAGGACAGCGGCAATCAACGGTCCGAAATTTGCATAGCCATACGGCACAAGGCTAAAATAGGAATAGGTTCGCACCCAAGGCTCGCCCTCAGGATTCATAAATCGCAGCACCACACCATTTGGCAGCAGTTCAAAAATCAAAGCAATCCCTGCTAAGAAAGATAAAAGCAATTTCCTTATCTTCATGTCACAGCTCCTTATTGAATTTCGGTTCCGCCCCACTCCACTACCGTAAAACCGGAACGCCGTACTGCACTCAAATCCTGCTCCGGCAAGGGAATATACAAATCTGCCTTTTTCCAGGCCATAAAAACACGGATCAGCGTATCCGGTTCAGGGCTTACTTTAAGCTCGGCGGCGTTTGTATAAGCGTCAGTCTGGAAAGAAATAATGTTGTATGGGTTTTGCTCCATCTGCGGCAGCCAATACACGATAAACTCGTTTGCTTCACGGCGGGTAAGACCCAGTTGCTCCAAGGCACCTTCCAAAAATGCAGCGGTATCCTTGCCCTTTACACAAAAGCCTTTGCTCATATCATACTTCGCGTAGGTTTCACCTTCCCAGTAAAGATAGTTATAAGTTTGTCCGTTTTTATCGGTCAATGTTCCGTCCGGCGCCGCCGTGACGACCCATCCGTCGCTATACTTCGGATAGGCGCAAGTCAGTCTGCCGTCAAGAGTAAGCTCAACGGAGACGTCTGTTTCCTTTTCGGGATACAGATAAATGACCGGCTTATATGCAACATAGGGATCCGGTTGCCAATCGCTTGCCTGTACAGTCAGCATATCCGCTTCCACGCGTTCATTTTCTTGGTCATAATAGGTGTTTTCATAGGTGCAGGTGACCTGATCTCCGACACACCACTCCTCTGAAAGTTTGCCGTTTAGCTTAATTTCATACGGCATCGGGATAACGGGGCTTGCAAAAAAGCAATTGGAATAGATCTTTGTGATCTTGATATGGTCGAAAAAGTTGTAATCGACTTTTTCTGCCTTATTTTTATCAAGCCACTGCTCGGTATACTCCATATGGCGAAGGTCATCGGATAATTGCCAGCTTGTCGCATGGATCCGAGCAGGGTAGGACTCCATAATTTCGCCCGTATAGGTCACCTTGACCACACTGCCGACCTCAACATCAAGCTTCTCCAATTCACTGATGCCAAAAGAAATCTTATCGCTGCTTTTCAGCTCGGCGCTATCTGAAACCGGCTGAACAAGAGCGGATGATTCACCGATTTCAAGTACGGTTGCTGTAAACGAATGCTCCGCTTTATCTTTCTCCCGTGTCCACAAGCTGTCGATAGATCTGAAATTATTCGGAAAAAGATAAACACGCAGCTTATCGTAGGTGCTATCCCCGGTCAGCCTGTTCCATTTCACGATTTTATAAGTCAAAGCGGTATATTCTCTCGTTCCGCCATCCTGACAAACACCACTGGGAATCGGTATGAAGAGAACTGCAATAAGGACAATAACGATGGGGATCCATATTTTCTTTTTCATTTTGCCGCCTCCTTATTGATGACTTTGCCGTTATAAGAAACCGTGATGCTCTGTACTTTCTCAGACCTGTTCTTTTCATAAAAGCTGACTGTCCATAAGCCTTTTTCCGAGTCGAATATCGCATCGGTCCGATCAAATTTTGCGGTAAAACCCTTCTTTGCAATTTCGATTGCTTGGGATTTATCTATGATACCGTCTGCAATTTTAACGGTGCCGAGTATCTGCATAGCTTCATCGCCATACCGGTTCCACCATTTATCCGCTCCTTCATTTATTGCCACATAAGAACCGGGCATATCGGTAAAGCTGATAAAATCCCATACCTTCTTATTATCGTAAGTGCCTTTTCGTGCTTTATATGCACCGACAGTGATTTCTTTCTCTTCAAGGCCGGTGCCGCAAACACCGAATGCGGTATAGCACCATACTTTTATTTTGCCCTCGTCCTGATCTGCCGGCCAAAAGGAAATACAATATTCGTTGGCATTATCACCATGCTCCGTCTCATAATTCCAGTCGTGAGGGATCGTAAGTTCGATATTGGAATAGTTCCCGGACTCTCGTGCCGTGGTTGGCTGTGTCTTGGGGTTAATACCGTCCAAGTACACTATCACATCAGATTCGCTCGCCACATCAATGTCCGCTTCAGGTTCGATCAAAATGTGCCATGCAGCCATGTCACAAGTACCGGCCTCCGGAATAATGGAACGAATGCTGATATACAGCTTACCATCGGAACCTAATTTGACATTATCGACATTATGTCGGTTTGATCCGCTGCCTTCTTCGAGAAGAACCATTACAAGAATCTGCTTTTCAAAGTATGCCTCATTGTATTTATCGCAGGCGTCAAGAAAACCGATGGTGGTGTCCGAATAAACTTTGTCTTTACGCTCCAGGTCGTACTTATCTTTGCTTGCATTATAGTAAGCCTTCAGTCCATCAACAGAGCGAATGATCTTAACAACGGGATAGTCCGCATCTTCGCGATACCCGTCTGTTCTGATATATTGAGGCTTAAAATCGATAAAGGACTTTTGTACTTCTCCGCCGGAATCTCCGGTGCGGGTAACAGTAAACTCCGCCCACAGCTTGCACTTTCTACTTTCTCCGCCGCGTCCCTTATCGTAAACACTGCAGTCAGTCACAAAACGGTACTTTCCGTTTTCGGAAATATCAAAAGAGTTTGACAGAGTATAGCTTTTTGTTTGAGTGGTTTTTCTTCCTAATTCATAGCCTATGGCAGTAAAGTAAAGACCGTTGATTGCACAGCTCGACCATTTACCGTTCTGCTCACGCTCAATATCGTAGCTTTCCCCATAAACCACTTCATAAGAGGTTTCGTTGACCCATCTGACATTTAACTGTGTTTTTCCTTCATCCTCGGCAAGATTTAAAATTCTGACACTTACACCGTCAAAATCCGTGTTGGTCTCGCTGATTGCAACTTTGAGTGTGCCGGATCGGCTATCGCCGTTTTTGCTTTGCCCATCATCCCGGCTGCACGCAGTGAGGCAACCAAGCAGCAAAACAGACAGTAACGCAGAAATTACTCTTTTCATTTGCCATCCTCCTTTTTGAGCACTACTCCCAGTGCCTGTAACAGCTGCACATATTGCTCCTCGGTCAAAACGGTTTCTTTCTTTGCTGCATTGTCTATAAGAATGTGGTCATTCAGCATATAACAAGTTTGACCGCCATCGGTTGCCGTAAATATGATCATATATACAGGTGCCGCATCATATGCATCGCTGCCGGATGTCTGTTGTCCTTCCTGATCTTCGTTTTTATGCTCGCCGGTCTGAACAATGTTATTAAGCATCGACTGGACCAAACGATAGACTCCTGCTATTTCTGCCGGATCATCCTTCAATACCGCGGTCTGATCTTTGGTTGCACTGTTCTTCGTCTCTATTCGTACATATTCGTTTTGGCTATATGCAGCACCGGAAGTATTTTCGGCACGCTCATCCGTTGCACCGGATTTCTTGTTGTTTACAGGCAGCATTGCCGGCAAAACCATTACAGACCATACCGTTATGATCAGACAAAGCGGTATACACACCGCAAGCGCACGGCTGCGAGCTTTTCTGCGCTCTTTTATTCTGTTTTCACTGCGGCGGAACACCTCCGCTTTTCTTTCTTCAAAGCTTCTCATAATAACAGCTCACCATCCTTTCCAAGAATGATGCGAAGCTCCTTTTTGGCACGATACAGAAGGTTATCCACCTGCTTGCGGCTTTTCTTCATGACCTTTCCTGCTTCGTCATAAGACAGATCTTCAAAATAAATCAAATGAATGACAACACGCATATCATCCGGAAGTGAGTCGAGAGCATTGTTTACGATTCTTTTCCGCTCATTCTTCAAAACGGTTTCTTCCAGTGCCTCCAGTTCGGCCGACACTTTCTCCGTCTCGGAAAGCTCAACAAAATCAATGATTTTGCGACGCTTTATGTAATTCAACGCTCTGCTGCGACCGAGCATGAACAGATAGGTTTTCAGTGTCACCTTGAAATTGTACCGATGTTTATTGACCACCAGATCGGAAAAAGCATCGATGGCAATATCCTCGGCCGCATGGATGTCATGCACATAACGGTCGATGAAGAACACAAGGCCGTCAAACAGTTCCTTCATTATCTCGTCAAAGGCACTCTCATCACCTTCAAGGAAACGGCGGTAGCTACTTGCGCCGTTATCCATAGGAGTTCCTCCTTATTGCGGGATCACGTCTGATCCCTTCACTTATTATACAATCGGGCAAAGCGGCATTCCTTATAAAAAACGCAAAAGCCCGTAACTTTTTTGCAAGCTACAGGCTTTTGTCGTCATCCGTATATGGCTCTCGGGTGGTCGACGCTTCCTATAACCGCTCCGGGAAGTCTATTTTTTAGATTATTCGGTGTCGCTCAGCAGTTTGACATGCTTCTTGTAGAAGGAGCCACCAACCTTGAAGAAGTGGGTAATGCCTTCCTGCTTCATCGCTGTGACATACTGCCGTCTTTCGATTTGCGCCAGAGCCTCTTTGGCAGAAGCCTCAAGCTCAGTGTCAATGCAGGCTTCGGCAATGCCGTCCTTTAACACCTTGAGCTCTATGATGATACCCGGCATTTTCTTGTCGTATGGCCTTAGCTGAATGTCGTATCTGCCGTGGCCGGATTCTCTGTTGGAGTCCACACGATAGAGATTATTCATAATCGCACAGATCCCGAGGATAAGTCCGTGATAGAAATTCTCATGGGCATAGTCAAAGG
>OJQX01000526.1_pt1 | contig 22533 bp, 19 predicted proteins | sample 1599031 | NCBI WGS metagenome assembly OJQX01 (sample SAMN03922513, study PRJEB24848) | human gut metagenome | isolation source: stool sample | host: Homo sapiens | place: Germany | collected 2010-02 | reverse complement strand
GCGTTGGAGTGGAGCGCCAGATACAGGTCATACTCCCCCTGATTGGCCTCCCGGATGGAGCTGCCGGCAGTCATCTCCGGCCGGTTGCGCTGGTACTGGATGCCGTTGGAGAGCAGATAGGGCACCAGGGCGTCTGCCAGCAGGTTCATGTTGTACTCCTCGGACCCGCTGCCGGTAACGTACATATTCCAGTCCTGAGTGGACGGGCTCAGATAGATCTTGGGCATGGAATTGTCCCTCCTTTTTTCCCAGTCTATGGCGTTTCCCTCAAAAATGTGATACACTGGCCTGGAAATATCAGAGGGAAAGGAATCATGCCATGAAAGCGGAACGGAATTACCCCAGATACACCGTCACGGCCAAAGCGGAGGCCGCCATCCTCCGGGGCCACCCCTGGGTCTATGACGCAGAAATTACAGCCACAGAGGGACAGGCGGAAAACGGCGGCCTGGTGGACGTGATCAGCAAAAAGGGCCGGTATCTGGGTACGGGCTTTTTGTCGGAGCAGTCCAAGATCCGGGTGCGGCTGGTGTCCCGCAACGCCAATGACCGGTTCGATGCGGACTTCTGGGCCCGGCGGGTGCAGTACGCCTGGGACTACCGCAAAACGGTGATGGCCCCGGAGGATCTGTCCTGCTGCCGGATCATTTTCGGCGAGGCGGACCATTTTCCCGGCCTGACGGTGGACCGGTTCGGTCCGGTGCTTGTGGCTCAGGTGCTGTGCCTGGGGCTGGACCGGGTGAAGGATACCATCTTCTCCCAGCTGGTGCGGGTCCTGCGGGCCGACGGACAGGACATCGCCGGGGTATACGAGCGCAACGACGCCGCCCTGCGGGAGAAGGAGGGCATGGCCCAGGGCAAGGGCTGGTATCCTCTGCCCGGGGAGCCTGTGCCGGACTTCACCTGCGCGGACATCACGGAAAACGGCATCCGCTACACCGTGGACTTTGAAAATGGCCAGAAAACCGGCTTCTTCCTGGACCAGAAGTACAACCGTCAGGCGGTGGCCCGGCTGGCCCGGGGCAAAACCGTGTTGGATTGCTTCACCCATACCGGCTCCTTCGCCCTGAACGCCGCCCGGGGCGGGGCAAAGCACGTCACCGCCGTGGACGTGTCGGACTTCGCCGTGGCGTGCGCCCGGGAGAATGCGGCCCGCAACGGGCTGGAGAGCGTGGTGGACTGCGTGAGTGCCAATGTGTTCGACCTGCTGCCCCGGCTGCAAAAGGGGCAGTATGACTTCATCATCCTGGACCCGCCTGCCTTCACCAAAAGCCGCCAGACCACCCGGCGGGCCATGGCCGGATATAAGGAGATCAACTACCGGGCCATGCGGCTGCTGCCCCGGGGCGGATACCTGGCCACCTGCTCGTGCAGTCACTTCGCCACCGAGGAGCTGTTCCGGAAAATGCTCCGCGACGCGGCCCACGACGCCGGGGTCCAGCTGCGGCAGATCGAGGCCCGGCAGCAGGCCGCTGACCATCCCATTCTCTGGGGTGTGGAGGAGACCAGCTATCTGAAATTCTACCTGTTCCAGGTGGTATAATCAAAAGGAGAAAGCTATGGAATTTCGCGTATTGGCCATCGGCGACGTTACCAGCGAGGAGGGCACCGCCCACCTGCGCCGCCGTCTGCCGGGCTTTAAAAAAATGAAGGGCGTGGACTTCACCGTTATCAACGGCGAGAACATCTCCGGCACCGGCCTGACCCCCCAGCAGGCCGACGATCTGTTTGCCGCCGGGGCCGACGTTATCACTCTGGGCAACCACACCTGGGGCAAAATGCAGATCACCGATTATCTGGAGGACAACCGCTATATCCTCCGCCCCGCCAACTTCTCCCCCCGCACCCCGGGCCGGGGCTACGGGGTGTATGACCTGGGCCGGGTGCAGGTGGCGGTGCTGTGCCTGATCGGCCGGTGCGACCTGGCCTGGGGCAGCGACAACCCCTTCACCACGGCGGACCGCCTGCTGAAGGCCGGGGAAAAGCCCACCTTCACCCTGGTGGATTTCCACGCCCAGGCCACCAGCGAAAAGCTGGCCATGGCCTATTATCTGGACGGCCGCGTCTCCGCCCTGTGGGGAACCCACACCCATGTGCCCACCGCCGATGAGCGGGTGTTTCCCAAGGGCACCGGCTACATCACGGACCTGGGCATGACCGGGGCGGTGGAGTCCGTGCTGGGCATCCGTCCGGAGCAGTCCGTGGAGTCGTTTCTGGGCGGCCTGCCGGGCCGGTACCGTCCGGCGGAGGGCCCCTGCAAGGCCCAGGGTGCCCTGTTTACCTTAGAGTCCTCCACCGGCCTGTGCACCGCCGTGGAGCGCGTGGATATCCGATAAAAACAGAGGAGGAACCGTATCATGTCCGTTGAAAAAGTCCGGGCCTATCTGGAGCCCTTCGGCGTGTCGGACCGCATCCGGGAGTTCGATGTGTCCAGCGCCACCGTGGAGCTGGCCGCCGTGGCCGTGGGCGTGGAGCCCGCCCGCATTGCCAAGACCCTGAGCTTCAGGCTGGGAGACGCTCCCATTCTGGTGGTGACCGCCGGAGACGCCAAAATCGACAACAGCAAATATAAGCACTTTTTCGGCATGAAGGCCAAGATGCTCACCCCGGAGGAGGCGGTGGAGCGCATCGGCCACGCCGTAGGCGGCGTGTGCCCCTTCGCCCTGCCGGAGGACGTGAAAACCTACCTGGACCGGTCCCTGCGGCGGTTTGACACGGTGTTTCCCGCCGTGGGCAGCGCCGCCAGCGCCATTGAGCTGACCTGTGACCAGCTGGAGCGCTGCTGCGGGGCGAATTTTGCGGGCTGGGTGGACGTATGCAAGGGCTGGCAGGAGGAGACGGATGGCTAAGGTTCTTCATGCGGCAGATTTCCACCTGGACAGCGCCTTCCGGGCCCTGCCGGAGGAGCAGGCCCGTCTGCGGCGGCAGGAGAGCCGGGAGCTGCCCGGCCGCCTGGTGGACTGGGCCAACGACCACGGGGCCCGGCTGATGCTCCTGGCCGGGGACCTGTTCGACTCGGACCAGCTGTACAGTCAGACGGCCCAGATGCTGGCCCAGGCCCTGTCCCGCTTTCGGGGCACGGTGGTCATCGCACCGGGAAATCACGACTGGCTCTCCGCCGCCAGTCCCTACCGCCAGCCCATCTGGCCGGACAATGTTCACATTTTCCTGGGCCGGGGCATGGAGCGGCTGGCGCTGCCGGAGCTTCAGTGCACCGTATACGGGGCGGCCTTCACCGCCCCGGAGGAGCCGGAAAGCGGCCTGCGGGGCTTTTATGCCCAGCCGGACGGCAGCGCCCGCATCATGGTTCTTCACGGGGACATGGGCAGCCGGGAAAGCCGCTACCGCCCCCTGACCCCGGAGGAGATCGCTGCCACGGGGCTGGACTATCTGGCCCTGGGCCATGTCCACGCCCCCTCCGCCATGAACCGGGCCGGAAACACCGTTTGGGCGTATCCCGGCTGCCCCCAGGGCCGGGGCTTCGACGAGACCGGGGAGCGGGGCTTCCTGTTCGGCGATGTGGAGCCGGGACGGGTGGATATGCGCTTTGTGCCCTTTGCCGGGCGGCGCTACGAAAGCCTCACCGTGGACGTGTCCGGGGGCGACGCCCTGGACGCCATCCGCCGCAGCCTGCCGCCGGATACCTCCCGGGATATTTACCGCATCCGCCTCACCGGCGAGACGGCGGAGCCTTTGACGCTGGCTCCCCTGGAGCGGGCCCTGTCGGGGGAATTTTTCCGGCTGGAGCTGCGGGACGACACGCGCCTGCGCCGGGACCTGTGGGACCGCTGCGGCGACGACACCCTGCGGGGTCTGTTTCTGGGGCAGCTGCGCCGGGAATACGACGGTGCGGACCCCCGGCGGCAGAAGGAGATCGAGCAGGCGGTGCGCTTCGGCCTGGCCGCCATGGACAATACCATTGATTCGTAAGGGGCGCTTTGCTATGAAAAACATCCTCATGATCGGCACCGGCGGCACCATCGCCTCCGGTCAGACGGCAGACGGTCTGGCTCCCGAGCTGGACCCCAGCCGCCTTTTGCAGGACACACCCCGGGTGGCTCAGCTGTGCCGGGTGGACTGCCTGCAGCTGTACAGTCTGGACAGCACCAACATCCGGCCTGACCATTGGCTGGGCCTGGCCCGGGCCATCCGGCAGCATTACGACCAATACGACGGCTTCGTCATCAGCCACGGCACCGATACCATGGCCTACACGGCGGCGGCCCTGAGCTATCTGATCCAGGACTGCCCCAAGCCCATCATCCTCACCGGAGCCCAGAAGCCCATCTGGTTCGACGGCACCGACTCCAAGCGCAACCTCATCGACGCGTTTCTGTACGCCTGCCGGGGCTGCGGCGGGGTCCAGATCGTGTTCAACGGCCGGGTGATCCTGGGGACCCGGGCCAGAAAGACCTTCTCCAAGAGCTTCCAGGCGTTCTCCAGCGTCAACTACCCGGAGCTGGCTATGATCCAGGACGAGCGCCTTTTGCAGTACATCACCACCGACAGCTGCCCCGCCCCCCGGTTCTACGACGCCCTGGACGGCAGTGTGGGCCTTTTGAAGCTGATCCCCGGCACCCGCCGGGAGCTGCTGGCCTTCATGGCGGACCGGTACGACGGACTGGTCATCGAGGGCTTCGGCGTAGGCGGTCTGCCGGAATACGACGGATTTTATGACGTGATCCGGCAGGCGGCGGAGAGCGGCAAGCTCGTTGTCATGACCACCCAGGTGCCCAACGAGGGCAGCGACCTGACGGTGTACCATGTGGGCGGTCATCTGAAGCATACCCTGCGGGTGCTGGAGGCCTACGACATGACCACGGAGGCCGCCGTGTGCAAGCTCATGTGGATCCTGGGCCAGACTCACGATTTTGCCCAGGCGGAAAAGCTGTTTTACGCCCCGGTCTCCCGGGACATTCTCCGCTTTTCCGGAGAATAAGAATGAGGTGATCCCCCATGTCTACCCTGCTGCGCGGCGCTCCCGTGGCGGAGCGCCTGACCCTGGACCTGAGCCGCCGGTCCGCCGCCCTGCGCCATCGGGGCGTGATCCCTACCCTGGCCATTCTCCGCGTTGGCAGCAGCCCCGGAGACCTGGCCTATGAAAAAAGCGCCGCCGCCCGCTGCGCCAGATGCGGCATAGAGGTCCGCCGCCTGTTCTGGGACAGTGCCGCCCCTCTGGCCGATGCCATCCGCGCCGTCAACGCCGACCCATCCATCCACGGGTGCCTGCTGCTGCGTCCCCTGGCGGACAGGGCGGCGGAGGCCGCCGCCGGGCAGCTGCTGCTGCCGGACAAGGACGTGGACGGCATGACCCCCGGCTCCCTGGCGGGACTGCTGACAGGGCAGAGCGGCTTTGCTCCCTGCACCGCCCAGGCGTGCCTGGAGCTGCTGGACTACTACGATGTCCCCCTGGCCGGACGCCGTGCGGTGGTGGTGGGCCGCAGCCTGGTGGTGGGCCAGCCCGCCGCTCTGCTGCTGCAGCGCCGCAACGCCACCGTTACCGTGTGCCACACCGGCACCCGGGACATACCGGCCCTGTGCCGGGAGGCGGACGTGCTGATCGCCGCTGCCGGACGGCCGGGCCTCATCACGGCGGACTGTCTCCGTCCGGGGCAGACGGTGCTGGACGTGGGCGTCCATCCCGGGCCGGACGGAACCCTCTGCGGCGATGTGGCGGCGGAGGCCGCCGCCCTGGACGTGGCCCTGACCCCGGTTCCCGGCGGCGTGGGCTCCGTCACCTCCGCCGTCCTCTGTAAGCACACCGTTCAGGCGGCGGAAAAAACGCTGTAATAAAAGGCAGGACCCGCAAAGATTATGCGGGTCCTGCCTTGTTGCATAGTTCTTATTTCACCAGCGCCAGGATCTCCTGGGGCGACACCAGGCCCACAGACCGGTCCGCCACCTGGCCGCCCTTGAATACCAGCAGCGTGGGGATGCTCTCGATGCCGTACCGCAGAGCCAGCTCCCGGTTTTCATCCACGTCCACCTTGACGATCTTCAGCTCCGGGTGCTGCCCGGACAGCTCCTCCAGAATGGGAGCCAGCATCCGGCAGGGCCCGCACCAGGTGGCCCAGAAGTCTACCAGCACCGTCCCGCTGTCCTGCAGGACCTCCCGGTCAAACTCGTTGTCGTTCACATGCAAAATCGCCATATTCAGCGCCTCCTCTTGACGTATAGTATGATTATACCAGATTTCCCGCCGCAATTCTGCGGCAAATGCAACAGATGCAAAAAACCGCCTCTTAAAACGGGATAGCCGCCATGGCAGGGGCGGAGGGGTCCGCGAACGGTCCCGCCGACGGAGCCCGCACCGTCAGCAGCAGATAGGCGATGCCCAGCAGGATCGCCAGCACATACCACAGCAGCTCCCCGCCTCTCAGCCGCCGCACCAGCACCTGACCGTGAAGCGTCAGCCCACCGGCCAGAATCAGGCTCCACAGCCGCAGTCCCCGTCCCGGCAGCAGCCAGCACAGCCCCGTCATGCACAGGGGCATGGCCGCCAGCAGCAGGCAGTGCCCGCCCCGCCCCTGCCTCTCCGGGGTCATCCGCCAGATCACCAGCGCCGCCGGCAGATACGGCCAATACAGCAGCTTCCCCATTTCCCAGGGGCTGCCGTTCACCGGCGTCAGCAGCGCCGTCAGCGGACATGGGAACGTCCGGTGCAGCAGCCACAGTGCCGCCGCCGCGGCCGCCGCCGTGAAAAATCCCAGGATATATCGCTTCATTCCGCCCACCTCCGTCATTACCCTATGCAGGCAGACGGCGGGGCAGAACGCTACCGGATGCCCCGCAGCCCGGTCTCCGGGTCCACGAACAGCGGCAGCTCCGGCGGTGCGAAGGTCCACACAATAAACGCCGCCCACACCGCCGCCAGCACCGCGCCGCCGGCCACCTGCCACAAAGGCGCCGCCAGCGCCCGTCGGCGCAGCACCGTCCAGCTGACCCAGAAGCCCAGAAGCACCGCTATCTGGAAAATGGCGATGTCCAGCCACATGAGGTCCCGGCCCAGAACGCCCTGGTACGTATAAAACAGCATGGGAATAGCCGCCAGCCCCGCCAGCAGGCCCGCCGCCCTGGCCGCCGTCACCGGCAAGCCGCTCCGGCCCACGGCCACCAGCTCCGCAATGCTCCACAGCACCCACGGCGTGGTCAGCAGCTTCATATGCTCCCAGACAGACTCGTTAACGGCGGCCAGAGCCCCCGCCACCGGGCTTTGCCCGGTCCAATCATATACAAAGTGCAGCAGATTCCCCGCCGCCAGCACAAACAGCAGCCCCAGAACCTCCCAGGTACGCCACTTTTTATCGCTCATGCGCTCGCCTCCCTTTTACCGGAAGCATACACGCTTTTCCGCCGTTTTATACACGGCCCTGCGGTGCAGCACAGCAGGCACACCGCCGTCATCAGCAAAAACGGGCTCCGCCCGGCCAGTGCCGCCCCCGCCGCCGTCAATAGCCCCGCCGCCGCCAGGCTTACCCCCCCGGCCATCCGGTCGGCCAAAAACGGGTCCGTCCGCCAGCACAGGGCCAGCCACAGCATCCGCCCGCCGTCCAGCGGCAGAATGGGCAGCAGATTGAAGCATCCCAGCACCCCCTGGGCCCCGGCCAGCAGATACAGCGGCTCCCACCACCGGCCCAGTGCCGCCAGAGCCGCCGCCAGCAGCAGATTCACCGCCGGTCCTCCGGCGGCGGCCAGCAGCTCACTGCCGTAGCTCAGCCGCCCCGCCACCTGCATATTTGCCCCCAGAGCGGAGATCTCCATGTGCCGCACCCAGCCGCCCCGGCTGCGCAGCACCGCGTAATGCCCCAGCTCATGGCACAGCGCCGCCAGCAGCACCGCCCCCAGCACCTCCGGAGACGACAGCCACACAAAAACCGCCAGCAGTGCCGGGGCCCCCGGCGATACCCGTATCCGGGTCCGCTCAGGGGGCCGCATAATAGTAGATGGGATTCACATACACCCCGTCTTTATGAAGCTCGAAGTGCAGATGCGGTCCCGTGGCGTTGCCGGTCCGGCCCACCTCGGCGATGGGGTCCCCGGGCCGCACCTGCTGGCCGGAGGAGGCAGTGATGCGGCTGCAATGGGCATACAGGGTGGCAAAGCCCCCCTCATGCTGCACCGTCACATAGTTCCCCAGCTCTGCGCTGTCTCCCACCGCCGTGACGGTGCCCGATGCAAAGGCCGTGATCACCGCACCCTCGTCGGCGGCGATGTCCAGCCCATAGTGGAACCGAGTCCCGCTGCCGCCGGGGTCCTGCCGATAACCGAACCGGTCTGTCACCGTTCCCGTCAGGGGGTTGGCATAGGCAAAGCCCAGCACCTGCTGGGTCAGACACACGTCCCCGGGGGTAGTCTCCGCCGAATATGCCGCCGGGTCCGCCGTCCCCTCCGGAACCGTCTGCTGGGGGCCGAACACTGCCGTATATGCGTCGTTCAGGGCCTGGCCCACGGCACCCTGTCCGGATACCGCCCGCCCCACGGCGGAAAATGCCGCCCGGAAGTCCGTCTGCCCGCCCATCAGGTCCAGTAGCTTGTCCCGGCACTTGTCCATAGCCGCCGGAGCGCTGATTTTCACCAGCACCACCGCCAGCAGCACCACTCCGCTGACGGCCAGCTGCCGCAGATGGCGGTCCCCCCGCCGGGAGGCGGGCTGCTCCCGCTTGCCCCGGGCCGGGGCCGCCGTCCGATACCGCCGCCCGGTCTGCGGTCGATTGGTCATAGCACATTCCCCCTTTCGGAACAGTGTATGCCGCCGGCCGGTCCGTCAGAACCGAAACGTGCGGCCCCGCCGCGCCGCTGTCCGCCGCGCCGCCTCTGCCAAGGCGGTGGCCCGGGTGCAGAACCGTCTGCTGTCCCGCCAGGCCGCGGTGCAGTCCCGCCTGACCCGCACCCTGCGCCAGGAGCAGGTGGAATACGGCTATTCCTATACCGCCCTGTTCAACGGCTTCTCTGTCCGCACAGCCCGGAAGAATCTGGAAGCCATCCGGAACACCAAGGGTGTCACCTGTGCCTTTGTGGCCGGGTCCTACGCGCTGCCCACCACCCAGCAGGCTGATACCCAGGCTCTGCAGGTGGCCCTGGCCAGCAGTCGGTTTACCGGTAAGGGCATGACCATCGCCGTGCTGGACACCGGTCTGGACACTGCCCACCCCGCCTTTGCCAACGCCCCGGCGGACGCCAAGTTCACCAAGGACTACATCAGCGGCGTCCTGCAGGCCGCCGACCTCAATGCCGAGGTCCTGATGCCCGGCGTCACCGCCGACGATGTGTACATCAGCGCCAAGATCCCCTTCGCCTTTGACTATGCCGGAAAGGACGCTCAGGTGGCCCCCGGCAGCAAGTGGGATGCAGAAAATCTGGAGCACGGCACCCATGTGGCCGGCATCGCCGCCGGCTATGCCGTGGACGGCGAGGGCGCCGTCACCTTCTCCGGTGTGGCTCCCGACGCTCAGGTCATCCCCATGAAGGTCTTTGACGACAGCGGCACGGGCGCCGCCACGACCACCATTCTGGCGGCTCTGGAGGATGCCTACCGTCTGGGTGTGGACGCCGTGAACCTGAGCCTGGGCTCCTACGGCGGCTTCACCGTGGACGAGGACGCCCTCATCAACGACGTGTACAACAAGCTGGATGACGCCGGCATTATGGTCATCACTGCCGCCGGCAACGAGACCTCCTCCAGCTATATGAACAGCTACGGTACCGACGCTCCCCTCACCGGGGACCCCGACAACAGCGTGGTGGCCGCCCCCTCCGTGTACCCCGCCAACCTGTCCATCGCCAGCGTGGAGGGTCAGGAGGTCTATGCCAACTACGTGCTGCTGGGCGACGAGAAGATCACCTACACCGACAGCCAGACCTCCTTCCTGGGCCTGGACTCCTACGTTTCTCTCCTGAAGATATACGGTGACGTATCTGACGATCTGGCCGCCCCCTATGACTATGTCATGGTTCCCGGTTACGGCGCCGATTCCGACTATGAGGGCATCGACGTCACCGGCAAGATCGCTGTGGTGCTCTACACCGATGCCGACCAGTACGGCGACACCAAGCCCGTGCTGAATCTGGGGGACGATGTTGCCAAAAACGGCAGCTACGACCTGACCTTCCACGCCCGGAATATGGGCAAGGACGCCGCCCGGTATGATGTGTCCGTCATCGCCATGTCCCCCGCCGTGCTGGAGCAGGACGGCAAGACCTACATGAGCAGCCACGACGAGGCGCTGGATATCACCGTTTCCGGCGACAAGACCGTGACGCTGGCTGCCGGGGCCACCGGCGACGTGAAGGTCAGCGTCTCCCTCTCCCAGAGCCAGAAGGCCAAGCTGGACGCCGCCTATGAAAACGGCATCTATGTGGAGGGCTTCGTGATGCTCACCGCCAAGGACGGCGGCGCAGATCTGTCCATCCCCTTCCTGGCCTACTACGGCGACTGGTCCGCCCCCGGTATGCTGGACTACGCCACTATGCTCAATGAGGATACCGTGCCTTACAGCCAGCTCTCTACCGAGCTGGGCGCATACTTCACCAGCAGCTTTGCCTATCGTCTGGGCGCCAATCTGTCCGTGACCATGGACGGGGCAGAGAAAACCTCCCTGAAGGCCGAGCATATCACCGTCTCCCCCAACGGCGATACCTATATGGACGGCGTGGAACTTGTCAGCGTCAGCCAGATGCGCAACGCCTCCGCCCTGCACTTCACCGTCACCAACGCCGACGGCCAGGAGGTCTGGAGCGACGCCGTTACCAACGTCCCCAAGACCATCTATGTGTCCTCTCAGGGCGGCCCCATTCCCGCCACCATGTATCAGGATATGGCTCCTGACGCCTGGTACGGCACGGACAGCAACGGCGGCGCCCTGCCTGACGGCCAGTACTACTACACCATCACCGCCGATCCCGTCACCGATCACGAGAGCCGCAATGTCCGGGATACCCTGACCTTCCCTGTGTACATCGATACCCAGGCTCCCCAGCTGGACCAGGGCTGCGTGACCCTGAGCACTGGCGCCGACGGCCGCACCACCCTGGGGATGCAGGTCTCCGACGAGCATCTGTATCTGGATACCGAGATCTTCGTGGCCAATGACGATGGCACCATCAGCACCAGTTCCGAGAAGCTCCTGCACAAGAACGTGGGCCTGGCGGATATGCCCGATGTCACCTCCGACGCCGTGTCCGTGGATGTCACCGACTACGCCGGCAAGCTCCTGTATGTCCAGCTGACCGACTGGGGCTACAACTACGCCGCCTATCTGGTGCAGCTGCCCGACACCTTCGAGGGCACCACCCTGTCCCTGTCCGATACCACCGCCTTCCTGTTCACCGGTGAACAGCAGCAGCTGGTGGCCTTCGACACCGATACCGATACCACTCTCACCTGGACCAGCAGCAATGCCGACGTGGCCTCCGTGGACGGCAGCGGCCTGGTCACTGCCAAGGCCCCCGGCGTCACCACCGTCACCGCCACTACCGCCAACGGTGCCTCCGTCTCCTGCGTGGTGGGCGTCAGCGATCAGCTGACCTACACCGGTCTGCGTCTGGACTTCGATGAGATGACCACCACCATGTACTTCGATTCCACCATCGACCTGCCCGGCGTGTACCTGGAGCCCTACGGCTTTGCCCTCTCCGGCAAGCACAACACCTACGGCACCGACGGCCTCACCTGGAGTGTCTCCGATCCCACCATTGCCGACTTGGATGAGTACAGCAAGACCACACTGGTGGCCAATAAGGACGGCAAGTCCGGCGACGTCACCGTCACCGCCGAGTATCAGGGCATGACCGCCTCCTTCACCGTCCATGTGGGCCCGTACCCCGGCTCTGTGGAGCTGTACCACGGCTGGATCCAGGCCCGCAGCAACCGCATCTTCCTACAGGGCAAGCAGGGCATCGTGGGTGCCGGCCGTGACGGCATCCACGCCACGGATACCGCCGCCACCAGCGATGATCAGATCATCACCTTTACCAACAGCGATCCCAATGTGGTGGACCTGACCAATCCCGTGATCCGCGCCACCTCCAACCGTGATCTGCCTGATGAGTGCGCCTATGTGGACGCCAGGAATCCCGGCAATGCCGTCATCACCGCCACCGCCACCAGCACCACCCAGGATACCGTCCAGTGCTTCGTCACTGTGGTGCCCAAGTGGTACGACGGCATTCAGGCCACCCAGGATACCATTCAGCTGAAGCTGGGCCAGGGCGCGGACCTCACGCAGTACCTGACCCTGCTGGACGAGTCCGGCGTGGTGATTCCGGAGCTGAACCCTGTGAACTATGCCAGCCTGGATGAGAGCATCCTCTCTGTGGATGCCAGCGGGCATGTCACCGCGCTGCACACCGGCACCGGTATGGTGCGGGCGCTGCTGAACACCGGCGACTACGCCCTTATTGCTGTGGAGGTCACCTGCGATCACGATCACACCACCCGCACCGAGACCCCCGCCACCTGCACGCAGGACGGCTCTGTCACCGTCACCTGTGATGACTGCGGCGCGGTGCTGTCCACCGAGACCATCCCCGCTACCGGCCATGACTATAAGGACGGCAAGTGCACCGTCTGCGGCGCGGCGGACCCGGATTACCGGCCTGAGCAGCCGGAGGATCCCGGCCAGCCCGAAAAGCCGGAACAGCCGGCAAATCCCGGCGTCAAGACCGGCGACAGCGGCGTGCTGCTGTACATGAGCCTGATGCTGCTGGCCCTGACCGGCAGTGCCTGGGTTCTGCGGAAAAAGCGTGCCCGGTAAACGGAAAGTTTTTCTTTACAAACGTCCCCGTTTGTGATATCGTATCAGAGTACGCTGCTGTGCGTACCATGCCCCTTGCCTTAGTCCCGTGGATGCTCTGCCTGTCCCGGCACTCAGGATGCGGGCGCAATAAAAGAAAGGTGGAAACACAACTATGATGCTGAAAGATCAGAAGACCTCCATCATCGAGGCCAACCGCACCCACGAGACCGACACCGGTTCCCTCGAGGTCCAGGTTGCTATCCTCACCGAGCGCATCAACCAGCTCACCGCGCACCTGAAGGTTCATCCCCATGACTTTCACAGCCGCCGCGGCATGCAGATGATGATCGGTAAGCGCCGTCGTCTGCTGGACTATCTGGCCAAGAAGGACATTGAGCGTTATCGTGCCCTGATTGCCAAGCTGGGTCTGCGTAAGTAAGCTGAAGACAGGGTGGTGTGCCCCGTGCGCACCACCCTTCTTTCACACCATCCCTGCCCGCGTGCGGAGCCGATCAAAGCCTTTAGCAGTTGAAAAAACGCCGGAATTCCGGATTTTCCGACATTTTTTCAAGTGCTAAACGGCCCCGGCTCCCATGCGGAAAAATCCAAATGAAAAGGAGCCAAACCATGTCTACCATCATCACCCACCGGCAATTCCCCCATTACCACAAGTATACCATGGACCTGGCGGGCCGCCCCCTGACCCTGGAGGTGGGCAAGCTGGCGGAGCTTGCCAACGCCGCCGTTATGGTCACCTATGGCGAGACCAGCGTGCTGTGCTGCGTCACCGCCGCGCCCCGTCCCCGGGACGGCATCGACTTCTTCCCCCTGAGCGTGGACTTTGAGGAGAAGCTGTATGCCGTGGGCCGCATTCCCGGCAGCTTCAACCGCCGCGAGGGCCGCCCCGGCGAGAAGGGCATCCTCACCAGCCGGGTCATTGACCGGCCCATCCGCCCCCTGTTCCCCCACGACTTCCGCAACGATGTGTCCGTGATGTGCACCGTCATGAGCGTGGACCACGACTGCTCCCCGGAGATCTGCGGCCTGATCGGCACCTCCGCCGCCCTGGCCATTTCCGACATCCCCTGGAACGGCCCCGTGGGCGCCCTGAAGGTGGGCCTGGTGGACGGCAAGCTGGTGTTCAATCCCACCAGCGAGCAGCGCAAGGTCAGCGATCTGGACGTGACGGTGGTGTCCACCGGCAAGAAGGTGGTCATGATCGAGGCCGGCGCCAACCAGGTGCCCAACGACGTGATGTTCGAGGCCATCCGCATGGCCCATGAGGAGAACCAGAAGCAGATTGCCCTGATCGGCCAGATGGTGGCCGAGATCGGCAAGCCCAAGTTCGACTATCCCCATGCGGACTTCGACGAGGAGCTGTTCCAGAAGATCGTGGATGCCACCATGGACCAGGCCAAGGCCGCCATGGACACCGACGACAAGAACGTTCGCGAGGCCCGCTGGAACCAGCTCATCGAAAAATGGCACGAGCTGTTCCTGGAGGACTATCCCGAGATGGACAAGTATCTGGACGAGATCACCTATAAGTTCCAGAAGAAGATCGTCAAGGCCTGGCTGCTGGAGGGCCACCGGGTGGACGGCCGCCAGAAGAACGAGATCCGGCCCCTGGCCGCCGAGGTGGGCGTGCTGCCCCGGGTCCACGGCTCCGGCCTGTTTACCCGCGGCCAGACCCAGGTGCTGTCCGTCGCCACCCTGGATACCCTGTCCGCCAACCAGAAGCTGGACACCATCTGGGAGGAAACCGAGAAGCGGTATATGCACCACTATAACTTCCCCGGCTACTCCGTGGGCGAGGCCAAGCCCGCCCGTTCCCCCGGCCGCCGGGAGATCGGCCACGGCGCTCTGGCCGAGCGGGCCCTGCTGCCGGTAATCCCCCCGGTGGAGGAGTTCCCCTATGCCATCCGCGTGGTGTCTGAGGTGGTGTCCTCCAACGGCTCCACCTCCCAGGGCTCCATCTGCGGCAGCACCCTGGCCCTGATGGACGCCGGTGTGCCCATTTCCGCCCCGGTGGCCGGTATCTCCTGCGGCCTGATCCAGGACGACGACGGCTCCTTCACCACCTTCATCGACATCCAGGGCGTGGAGGACTTCCACGGCGAGATGGACTTCAAGGTGGGCGGCACCAAGAAGGGCATCACCGCCATCCAGATGGACCTGAAGAACGACGGCCTGACCCATGAGATCATCAAGCAGCCCCTGGAGATCACCCGGGACGCCCGCTTCGCCATCCTGGACGAGGTCATGCTCCCCTGCATCTCCGCCCCCCGTCCCGAGGTGAGCAAGTACGCCCCCAAGATGATCACCATGAAGATCGACCCCGACAAGATCCGCGAGGTCATCGGCAAGGGCGGCAGCGTCATCCAGAAGATCGTGGCCGAGTCCGGCGCCAAGATCGACATCGACGACGACGGCACCATCCACATTGCCTCCCCCGACGCCGAAAGCTGCGCCATCGCCAAGAAGTGCATCGACGACATCGTGTTCGTGCCCGAGGTGGGCCAGCTGTACTATGGCCGCGTGGTGCGCCTGATGACCTTCGGCGCCTTCGTGGAGCTGGCCCCCGGCAAGGACGGCCTGGTGCACATCTCCAAGCTGGCCGACAAGCGCATCGAGAAGGTGGAGGACGCCTGCAAGGTGGGCGACATGATGTGGGTCAAGGTCACCGAGATCGACGAGAAGGGCCGGGTGAACCTGAGCCATAAGGACGCCATGAAGGAGATCCGGGCCAAGGAAGCCGCCGGCGAGATCATCAAGTAAATAACCGCCGGCAGACCGTAAATTCATATGTATATACACCCGCCGATTCCGCGCAACGGAATCGGCGGGTGCTGTCATATACTGGAAACAGACGACACAAAGAGAAAACCTGTCCGTATAGCGCGGACAGCCGCATGGCATGCGTACCACAATATGTGGTCATATCGACAGAAATCTGCACAATATATCACAGAAAAACAATTTCTAAAATTTTTGTGTCGCCCATTGAAAAACAATAAAAGATATGTTAAAATACTAACTTAACAGGTAGGAGGCCCTAACCTTAATGTAGTATAGCTTTGTTGCTAATATACAATATTATACTCTGTCAGGATGGAAAAATCGTTCAAACGGTTGTAAAGGAGGACGCTATGCCGAGAGGAGCACAGCCCAAGGTCGCCGAAAGAGAGAATCGGATGACCTATGCAGCCATCAGGCTGTTTTTGGAAAACGGATATGAACGGACCACCACCGCCGCCATTGCGCAGGCGGCCGGGATGTCCTCATCCGCATTTTTCGCAGTATTCGCCAACAAAGAGGCGCTGCTGCTGAAGCTGACCAAGTGGATGTACGAAAAGCAGTTCGCCGTTACGCACGAGCTGCTGGGGAAGGACTATGACCCGGTGATGTTCTACGCCGTGGAGCCTGCCATCCAGCTGTATATTGCCGAAAAGACCGAGGGGCTGCGGGAGCTGTATGTCTCCTCGTACTCCTATGCGGCCACCGCCAACTATATACACCAGGTGGTGACGGACAAGCTGGTGGAGCTGTTCGGGAAGGATCATCCCGGCTATACCCGGCAGGATTTCTATGAACTGGAGCTGGCTACCTCCGGCATGCTGCGCAGCTTCATGGCCCGCAAGTGCGACCGGAGCTTCACCATGGAGCAGAAGCTGCGGCGGTTCCTGACCTGCGGCATGACCATCTACGGCGTGCCGGAGGAGAAGCAGCAGCAGGTCATCGACCGGGTGCTGGAGATGGACCTGAAGTCCGTGGCGGACCAGTTGGTGGCAGATGCCATCCACCAGGCTGATGAGCAGTACCAGGAGGCTGAGCGCAAGGGCAAGGCCATTGAAGCTGCCAGAAATGGCTGAATTTTCGTATATCGTCCTGGACTTGGAGTGGAACCAGCCTCTGGACCGGGACAGCACCATCCGGGAGCCGTTTTTCTTCGACTCGGAGATCATCGAGATCGGGGCCCTGCGGCTGGATGAGCAGTTCCGGGAAACCGGCAGCTTCAAGACGTTTATCCGCCCCCGGTTTTACCCGCACATGAACGGGGATGTGGTGCGTCTGACAAAGATACGCGCCCAGGACCTGGAAAACGCTCCGGAATTTCCCCGGGCCTATGCAGATTTTACCCAGTGGTGCGGCGAGGATTGCTGCCTGTGTACCTGGGGACCGGACGACATTCCGGTGCTGATGGACAACCTGCTGATGCACGGAATGGATGCGGAGATGCCGTGCTGCTACGATTTGCAGCGGATCTTCGGCCACGAGATCATGCGGGACGACCGGCAATGCTCCCTGGAGCGGGCTATGGAGCTGCTGCACCTGACGCCGGACCGGGCCCACGATGCCCTGAACGATGCACGGAACACCGTGCAGATCTGCGGAAAGATGGACCTGGACGGGTGCATGGATGAGTACCGCCTGCGCTATGTGGGCTATCCCCAGGACCGGAGGGCCGGGCTGGTGCAGGGGCGTGAATACGCGTCTCTGGCGGAGGCCCAGGCGGACCCGGCGCTGACGGAGACGGCATGCCCCTATTGCGGCGAGACGGTGACACTGGGCCAGTGGGCCCGGAAGGACCCCAGGACGCTGCTGGCCTATGGCCGGTGCAGCCAGGAGGACGAGCTGTGCGCCGTGTGCCTGCACAGCCGGACGGCCAAGGGCGTGCGCCTGGGGCGCACGGTGTTCGAGATGAACGACGACCTGTGGGACACCTATCAGACCTGCCTGGAACGGCAGAAATAAATGAAACAGGCAAACAGGCCCCGGCGCAGTGCGCCGGGGCCTGTTCTGTCTGTTTATCGGGCGCGGCGGCGCTGGATGAACTTCACCAGCTCCACCACGGGAATCACCAGCACGGCCAGGGCCAGGGCAATGCCGTATTCCGCCCAGCCCACGGGAGTAAAGCCGAAGGCGGCAGCAATGGGCGGCACCTCCAGCACCACGGTGGTCAGGACCAGGGAGCCCAGCATAGCGGCCCAGAGGACCCGGTTGTGGCCCCGGAGGGTAAACACGCTGCGGCGCTGGGACCGCATGTTGAAGCTGTGGAAAATCTCGCACATGCTCATGGTCAAAAAGGCCATGGTCATGCCGTCCGGGGAGACGCCCCGGGGCATTTCAAAATAGCCCACCTCCATACAGTGGCCGATGAGATAGGAGATCAGGGTGATAACGGTGATGAGCACTCCCTGATAGGCGATGTCGAAGCCCAGGCCGCCGGAAAACACGCCGTCCTTGGCGGAGCGGGGCGGGCGGTCCATAATGTCCGGCTCCGGGCGCTCCAGGCCCAGGGCCAGGGCCGGGAAGCAGTCGGTGATCAGGTTGATGAACAGCAGATGCACGGGATTCAGCAGGGTGAATCCCAGCAGGGCGGCGGTGAACACCCCCAGCACCTCGCTCATGTTGCTGGCCAGCAGGAAGGCGATGGCCTTGCGGATGTTGTCGTAAATGCGGCGGCCCTCGGCCACGGCTCCCACGATGGTGGCAAAGTTGTCGTCGGAGAGGACCATGTCCGCCACGTTCTTGGTGACGTCGGTGCCGGTGATGCCCATGCCCACGCCGATATCGGCGGATTTGATGGACGGGGCGTCGTTGACGCCGTCGCCGGTCATGGCGGTAACAGCGCCCCGGCGGCGCCAGGCGGTGACGATGCGGACCTTGTGCTCCGGCTGGACCCGGGCATAGACGCTGTAGCGGTCCACGGTCTGGGTCAGCTCCTCATCGCTGAGGGCGTCCAGGTCCGCGCCGGTAAGGGCCTGGGAGGGGTCCGTAAGAATGCCCAGCTGGCGGGCGATGGCCACGGCCGTGTCCTTGTGGTCGCCGGTGATCATCACCGGGCGGATGCCTGCCCGGCGGCACTGGGCGATGGCGTCCTTTACCTCGGGCCGCACCGGGTCCATCATGCCCGCCAGGCCGATGAAGCACAGGTCCTGCTCCAGGCTCCGGGGAGAGACGTCCTCCGGCAGGCCGCCGGGCCAGGGACGGCTGGCGGCTGCCAGCACCCGCAGGGCCTGGGCCGCCATGCGGTGGTTGTCGGCCAGGATGGCCTGGCGGCGCTCCTCCGTCATAGGCAGGGCCTGTCCGCCCTCCCAATAGTGGGTGCAGCGGGCCAGCACCTGATCCGGCGCGCCCTTGGTATACTGCACCACCCCGTCGGGGGTGCTGTGCAGGGTGGACATCATCTTGCGGCCGGAATCGAAGGGGGCCTCGGCAATGCGGGGGCTGTCCTGCTCCAAGCGGGGCTTGGGCAGGCCGCATTGGGCGGCGAAGGATACCAGGGCGGCCTCGGTGGGCTCGCCCCGGACCGTGCCGTCGGGGTTCTGCACCGCGTCGCTGCACAGAGCCATGGCGGCAGCCAGCTGCCCGGCGTCGCCGGTGTGGTCCACCACGGTCATTTTGTTCTGGGTCAGGGTGCCGGTCTTGTCGGAGCAGATCACCTGGGTGCAGCCCAGCGTCTCCACCGCCGTCAGGCGGCGGATCACGGCATTGCGGCGGCTCATGCGGGTGACGCCGATGCTCAGCACCACCGTTACCACCGTGGCCAGACCCTCGGGAATGGCGGCCACCGCCAGGGACACCGCCACCATGAAGGTCTTCAGGATGCCGGACAGGGAGAAGTCCCCGGCCACCAGCAGGTCAAACACGAAAATGAACACGCAGATGCCCAGCACCAGCCAGGACAGCGTCTTGCCCAGCTGGGTCAGCTTCTTTTGCAGCGGCGTCTCCTCCTGCTCCGTCCGGGCCAGGACACCGGCGATCTTGCCCATCTCCGTGTCCATTCCGGTGGCGGTGACCACCATGCGGCCCCGGCCATAGGAAACGGTGGAGCCCATGTAGGCCATGTTCCGGCGATCCCCCAGGGGCACGTCGCCGGTAAGGGGATCCGTGGACTTGGCGGAGGGGACGCTTTCGCCGGTGAGGGCGGCCTCCTCAATTTGCAGGGAGGCACAGGTCAGCAGCCGCCCGTCGGCGGGGACGGCGTCTCCGGCCTCCAGCAGCACCACATCGCCGGGCACCAGGCGGCTGCTCTCCAGCTCCGCCACGGCGCCGTCCCGGAGGACCTTGCTGGTGGCGGCGGTCATGGTTTGCAGGGCCTCGATGGCGGCCTCCGCCTTGCTCTCCTGGATAACGCCCAGGACGGCGTTCAGCAGCACCACCGCCAGGATGATGAGCACCTCGGTGAAGGGCTCATGGGACAGGTAGTTGGTGACGGCGGATACGGCGGCGGCGGCCATCAGGATCAGCAGCATGGGGTCCCGCAGCTGCTGCAGAAACCGCTGGAGCAGGGTGGCCTTGGGGGCCTCCCGCAGGCGGTTGGGGCCGTATTCCGCCAGACGGCCCTCCGCCTGAGCGGCGGACAGGCCCTCCGGGCCGCTTTTCAGGTCCGACAGGACCTGATCGGCGGTCTGGGCATATTCCTTGTGCATACGATCACTCCTCTTAATGATTCTGCCCACCCAGGGAAATAAAAAAACTCATGCACAGGCCAAAGCCTATGCATGAGTCTCATTCTTTCAAAGCAGTCCGGGCGCGGGCGCGCCGTTCTGACGAAGCTGCCTAACCCCGAAGCCGGGGTGGAATTACTCCCTCACGGTGGTATCAATTGAAGGTATTATACCAGGCCCGCCGGCCCGCGTCAAGTAAAGCTTTTGTAAAAGAAACGCTGCGTCATGCATATTTATATAATTTGAATAAATAAGAAACGAAAATATGATTATTCCTATTGACAAAGTTGCTTTATTTGATATAATAGTAACCGACAGGCGATATATCGGTTTTGATATGGCAGGAGACCAAGAAGCCCTAATAGAGACGGAAAGGAGGAAGGAGCAATGAAAGCAAAACGTGTTTGGACGGTGTGCCTGGCGGTTCTGACCCTGCTGGCACTGCTGGCAGGATGCGGGAAGCAGGCGCAGGTCCAGCCGGATCCGTCTCCCGAGCCCGATTCGGAGCCTGTGCTTTTTGACGGCTCGTTTAACCTGGTGCTGAAATCGGAGTATCAGGGAGATTTGCCGGAGGTGAACTTCCGGCTGGCCACAGACGAGGATGGAAAACGTTACTTTTTCAGTGGTGGCTTCACCGAGCCGCGCAGAAAGGTGGACGACATAACGCCCCTGGTATACGGAAAGCAGTACAGCATGACGATTACCAACCTGGAAGCCCTGACAGGAGTTGCGGATCAGCCTGGATTCCAGGGGATCTGGGCCATCTTTGGGGCGGGCGGCCAGGAGTGCGGCCGGGTGTTTATCCCGGAGGACCAGCTGCACGGCGGCACCGTCCGGGTGGTGCTGGACAGCTCCGGCAGCGTGGTAAGCGAAGCGGCTGCCTCGTGACACGATAAAAAAGCAAGGCGGCGCCTGCGGGCGCCGCCTTACGCTTGTCAAATTGTCAAAAAGAGATTTGGATTGCCTCACGGCTTCAGGCTTACTCCGCCGCGGCGCAGAGGGCGGCAAAATACCGGTAAAGGGGCAGGAGGGTTTTCAGGTCCTCCGTGACCCGGGCGGCGAAAGCCGGCGAGTAGAGGCTCTCGTCCAGGGGGACCTCATGGGCCAGGGTCAGGGATTTCTTCTGATACCAGGGGCGCAGCAGGTCGCTGACCTGGCCCTTGCTGCGGACATAGTCCGGTCCCGTCAGCTGAAAGACCTGCTGGCGGTCAAATTGGCGCACCAGCTTCTCCAGGGTCTTGGGGTCCCGGTCGATCTGCTGGCGATAGCGGGTCATGGTGGCGGCGGAAGCGGCCCAGAAGCCCATGCCATAGCTGTAATAGTCCGGGGCGATCTCAAAATAGAAGGCCGGGCGGCCCGTCCAGTCCTGGTCCCCGGTGCGGACACAGAACCACAGGTGGTCCTTGTAGGGTCCCTGGCCGTGGAGCCGCCGGGCGTCCCGGTAAATGCGGCTGACCTTCAGGATCAGCGGCTCATGGGGCAGCGCTGCCGCCAGACCGTCGTACACGGTCTGACCCAGCTCACGGGTGGGGGCCAGCAGGTGCTGCTGGTAATCGTCCTTATGGGCCAGGAACCAGCCGCGTTCGTTGTTGAAGCGGATGCCCCACATGAAATCCACGGTCTCCTGGCTGTATCCCTGAAACATAGCGTATCTCCTTTGCGTTGGGTTTGGGTACAGTGTAGCGCATGACAGGGAATTTTGCAAGTACCGCCGGGATTTGCTGCGGACCCCTTGCCCCCGGCGGCGGGGTGTGGTATAATTTGCGGTGCATGCGGGTATGGTGGAATTGGTTGACACGCAGGATTTAGGTTCCTGTGCCGCGAGGCGTGTGGGTTCGAGTCCCACTACCCGTACCACAGCGAGTGGTCTTACAGCATTTGAAAAGCTGTGAGGACACTCGCTTTTTTCTGCTCAAACCGCAGGTCTGTAACAGAGGATTTTATTGCGGAGAGGAGACGGGCGAGAGCCTGACGGATTTCATCCTGAAGAAAAAAACGGAGGAAGCAAAACGCCTCCTCCGTTTTTCGGATAAATCTTTGGCCGCTATCGGGTCCTATCTCGGATTTTCCTCCGCCAGCCATTTTTCCAGAGTGTTCAAAGCCTGCGTCGGCAGCACACGCAGCGAATATCGGGATAAATACCTGTGACTGCTTCCGCACAACAGACATACTGCGCGAATAGAGACATCCGGGGGTGCCTGAATGGCCCCCCGGATGTCTGTGAAAAAGAGAGTTATCAGCGGGCCTTTCTGCGCCGCAGCGTCAGGCATGCGCCCAGGGCGCACACGGTCATCAGACCCATGTACAGCCTGTCTCTTATACACATCTCCGAGCCCACGAGACAG